>Ga0213835_100039_pt1 | contig 183494 bp, 168 predicted proteins | sample SWPATP01_FD_160576 | JGI IMG/M metagenome (GOLD analysis project Ga0213835, IMG submission 160576) | Coastal seawater microbial communities from Marineland, Florida, United States - SWPA TP0 #1 | ecosystem: Environmental > Aquatic > Marine > Coastal | place: USA: Florida | collected 2016-08-05
GCGCCGCATACCGATCCGACAGATCAAAGAAACCAGGCTGAGCAACCATCTTCGCCTCCGCTCATCCGCAAAGGCAGTGAATCAGATCAACGCCTCAAAGGCGAGGGTTTTTCGAGGCGTCCAGCTGTGCGCCAGGCTCGGTCTTGTCTGCGCTGCGCTGCCGGCCCCGCATTGCCGCGCCGATTAACGCGGCAGCCACTCGCTGCGCGGGGCCACGTTTTCATTCGTGAGACAATGCCCCGATCGCCTCAGAATCAAGGAAACAGCCGAAAGCCTGAGCGCATCGCCCACCAGAGGCTCGCGCCTCACTTCTTGCCAAACAAGCCTTTTGCCATGCCGATGATGTCATTCACGGGGTTGCCGTCGCCGTCCCGGTCAAGAAGCTTCATCAGATCGGCCGGGCTTTTGCTGAACTGGCTGGCAATCTGGCTCAAGCCATTCTCGCCGCCCATTTGCTGGACCACCTTGGCAAGCGCATCTTTGGCAATACCGGTCTGCTTGGCGGCAAGATCAACCGTGTCACCCGGCGCTGCGACAGTTTGAGAAAGGCTGGCGAGCGCTTTTTCCACCATGGCCGGATCAAGCCCCACCTTGGCCGCAAGGCCCGCCACATCATCGGGCGCGCCGCCAATGTTCTTCAAAATACCATCCAGTATGCTCTTCATGGCGCCCTCCCTTGGCAGCGAAGCCTGACACTCCGCTCCCAAGGTTACGCCATGATGGCAGGCAAGACCAGCGCGTTACGCGGCAACCGGTGCCGGCGCGGCTTGCCGCACACCTTCATCAACATGAGCTTCGAACTGCGCGAAATTGTCGATGAACAGCTGCACCAGCTTTTGCGCGGTTGCATCATATTCTGCTCCGTCCGCCCAAGTGGCGCGCGGGTCGAGGATGGTCTGGTCAATCCCTGCCTCGGCCAGCACCGGCACAAAAACCGGCACATCAAAACCGAAATTGGGATCCTTGCGGAACTCGACGTTGTCCATATTGCCATCGAGCACCGCATTGAGCAGCGCGCGGGTTGCCTTGATCGGCATCCGGCTGCCGGTGCCATACTTGCCGCCGGTCCAGCCGGTGTTAACCAGCCAGCATTGCGCGCCGCCCTTGGCGATGCGTTCTTTCAAGAGGTTGCCATAGACGCTCGGATGGCGCGGCATGAAGGCAGCGCCAAAACAGGTGCTGAAAGTGGCTTCAGGCTCGGTCACGCCGATTTCGGTGCCGGCGACCTTGGCGGTGTAGCCCGAAAGGAAGTAATACATCGCCTGATCCGCCGTCAGCCGTGCGATCGGAGGCAGGACGCCAAAGGCATCAGCCGTCAGCATGATGACGTTTGACGGTGCCGGGCCGAGGTTCTTTTCCGAGGTATTGGGAATCGATTCGATCGGATAGGCGCCGCGGGTGTTCTCGGTCTTGCTGCTGTCGGTGAAATCGAGCTCGCGGGTTGCCTCGTCCATGGCGACATTTTCAAGGATCGTGCCGAACATCTGCGTGGTGGCGTAGATTTCCGGTTCGCCCTCGGCCGAAAGGTTGATCATCTTGGCGTAGCAGCCGCCTTCGAAATTGAACACAGCCGTATCTGACCAGCCATGTTCATCATCGCCAATCAGGGTGCGGCTGGCGTCCGCCGAAAGCGTTGTCTTGCCCGTGCCCGACAGGCCGAAGAAGATCGCGCTCTTGCCGTCTGCGCCGATATTGGCGCTGCAATGCATCGGCATGACGCCTTGGGCAGGCAGGAGATAATTCAGGAGCCCGAACACGCCCTTCTTCATCTCGCCCGAATATTCGGTGTTGCCGATCAGGATCAGCTTTTCGGTGAAGCTCACCGCGATCACCGTGTCGCTGCGGCAGCCGTGGCGTTCGGGGTTCGCCTTGAAGCTGGGCAGGTTGATGATGGTGTATTCGGGGACGAAATCGGCCAGTTCTTCGGCCTTGGGACGCACCAGCAGCGTGCGAATGAACAGGTTGTGCCAGGCCATCTGGTTGATGACGCGCACGTTCACGCGATATTCCGGCTGCGAGCCGCCGAACAGATCAGCGACGTAGAGTTCTTCCTGTCCTTCGAGGTGTGCAAGGAAATCCGCCTTCAGGTTGGCGAAATGTGCCTCGCTCATCGGCTGGTTGATCGGACCCCAGTTGATGGTGTTTTCGGTCTCGGCATCGCGGACGATATATTTGTCCTTGACGCTGCGGCCGGTGAACTTGCCGGTTTCCACCAGCAGCGCACCATGCTTGGTCAGTTTGCCCTCACCCTTTTTCAGCGCATGTTCGACCAGCGCCGAAGTGCCAAGATTGGGGTGGATCACGGCCGAGGTCTTAAGCCCCTGGGCGGCGAGCGAATGAGCAAGAGCGGTCAAAGTCATGTCTCCTGAGCCTGATGGCGTGGCAGCAAGGCGGCAAGAGGAAGACAAGCTCGGCCGGGTCTTTCCGCGCGTGGCTGACATAGGGTTTTGCATACCTATGCAGCCATGGGCAAACTGACTGAGATGCGGGCCGAGTCACCCCCCTCGTGTCACGCGCCATAGAAGGCCCGTGCCCTTGCGTCAAACTGCCGAAAATGCACGTAGCACAGCGTGTTTTGCAAGCGCGGCAGAACGCATGGATTGGCTTGCAGGGGCAAAGGGTCGCGCAATCAATTGTCTGCACGCGCGCTTGGCGCTAACCTTGCAAGGCTGCTTTGGGCAGCGAGACAAGGACCACCCAATGCCATCAGGCACAGCGCATCATCCGAACTCAGGCGAAGACGCCCCGCACGAGCCTGCACGCGCTTGGCAGATCGCGCTGGTCGATGATGATCGCAACATTCTCACCACCGTCTCGATCGCGCTCAAATCGGAAGGCTTTGCCACACGCCTCTATTCCGATGGCGAGACCGCCTTGAAAGCCTTGATCGAAAATCCTCCGGATCTGGCTGTCTTCGATATCAAGATGCCCAAGATGGACGGGCTTGAACTGCTCGCGCGGGTTCGCGAGCATTCTGCGCTGCCGGTTATTTTCCTCACCAGCAAGGATGATGAAAGCGACGAGGAAATGGGCCTTGAACTGGGCGCAGATGATTACATTGCCAAGCCCTTCTCGCTGCGCCTGCTGATCGCGCGGATCCGTGCCATCCTGCGCCGCGCCGAACCGGTTCACGAAGGCCGCAACCCGGGCGAGGAACCGCCTGCGCCGCCAACCGGGCCGATGATCCGCCAAGGCCGCCTGTTTATGGATCCGGCGCGTCATACTGTGACTTGGGACGGGCGCGCTGTCAGCCTTACTGTCACCGAATTCCTGATCCTCGAAGCACTTGCCATCCGCCCCGGCGTGATCAAATCGCGCAACCAGCTGATGGATGCCGCCTACCCGGACGATGTTTTCGTCGATGATCGCACCGTTGATAGCCACATCAAGCGGATGCGCCGCAAATTCCGCGCCGTCGATCCCGGCTTTGCCGCGATCGATACGCTCTATGGGGCAGGCTACAGCTTCAACGATGCCTGATGCCGGAAAATCCGCAGACCGCGGCCTTGCACCGGGACGCTTTACGCTCACCGCGCGCATTCTGGTGGTCAATATTCTGCCGCTGGCGCTGCTGGGCGGCGGCCTGTTCTATCTCGATGGATACCGCACCCAGCTCATCAACGAACGCTTCAAGCTCGCCCGGATCGAGGCGCAAATCACCGCCGAGGCGCTGACCGGAGCATCGCGCGAGCGGCAGGAAGCCTTGCTGGTGCAGATCGGCAAGGAACAACGTATGCGCCTCAGGCTGTTCGATGCCGAGGGACGCCTGACCGCCGACAGTTTTGCACTGGCAGAACCCGCCTTTCGGTTCAACGACATCACCGATGACAACTGGGAACAGCGCTTTGCCCGCTGGCTTGATCGCACTGTGGACACAATCGTGGCGGCTGAACCGATCACGGATTACATCGAACCCGAAGCCGAATACGCCGATGCTTGGCCAGAACTGGCCCGCGCGCGCGAATTGGGGCTGTCGCAGGTGCGCCTGTATGATTGGCGCGACGGCACTCCGGTCATTACAGCGGCAGCGCCGGTGGGCCTTCAGGGCGCAACCTTGTTCACTGTGCGCAATGCGGTCGACATCACGCAAAGCGTGCGCGCGGCGCGCACCACCTTGGGGATCGCCGTGCTGCTGGTGCTGGCGGCATCAGCCACGCTTTCGCTGTTTCTTGCACGCACCATCGTGACACCCCTGCAAGCCCTTACCAGTGCAGCGGTCAAAGTGCGGCAGGGGCGCGAACGCGCGGTGGAGGTTCCCCGCCTGCCGCAACGCAGCGACGAAATCGGCGTGCTCGCCCGCACGGTTTCGGACATGACAGCAGCACTGCGCCAACGCATCGACGCAGTCGACAGCTTTGCCGCCGATGTGGCGCATGAAATCAAGAATCCGCTGGCTTCCTTGCGCGGTGCGATCGAGGCTCTGCCTCGCGTCGAAGACCCCGAACTGCGTGACGAACTGATCCAGATTGCCACTCACGATGTGCGGCGCATTGATCGCCTTGTTTCGGAAATCTCCGATGCCAGCCGGATCGATGCGGAAATGTCCCGGGCCACGCTCGAACACCTCGACATGGCTGAACTGGTGCGCGCCATTATCGGCAGCCGCGCACATCGCGCCGAAAATGATGGCCACTCCATCACACTTGAGACACTCGGGCCGGCACCCATGGTGCGCGGCGTACCCATGCGGCTGGAACGCGTGGTTGAAAACCTCATCGACAACGCAGTGTCATTCTCGCCGCCCGAAGCCCCGGTTGAAATCACCATCAGTCACGATGGCCGCAGCGTCACTTTGATGGTGGCAGACAGCGGTCCCGGCATTCCGCCCGAAGCGCGCGAAAAAGTGTTCCGCCGGTTCCATTCTGACAGGCCCGAGGGCGAAAGCTTTGGCAATCACTCCGGGCTTGGTCTTGCAATTGCCCGCACCATTGCCGAGGCGCATGACGGAACGCTCGCCGCGACCGATCGGCCCGATGGGGCGCCGGGCGCTTGCCTGTGCTTGCAGTTGCCTGCCGCATGAGCGCGCCGGGCAGCCAGATCGTGCAGGCCAGCGGGGTCGTGATTGGCGCGCGGGGGCTGCTGATCGAAGGGCCACCGGGCAGCGGCAAGTCCTCGCTCGCGCTGGCCCTGCTGGATCGCGGCGCCGGGCTGATTGGCGATGACGCAGTAAGCCTGTCGCGGGTAGGCCTTTCGTCTGGGGGCGATGCAGTGTTCGCCGCTCCGCCGCCGAACATCGCAGGCCTTGTCGAAGTGCGCGGGGTGGGGATCATTCAATGGCCAGTGGCGCAAGCGGTGCCGCTTGCTCTTATCCTCACGCTGGGCGGACCGGAAGGCGAGCGGTTGCCCGAACGGCTAGCCATGCGCGATGTGCTGGGCGTGCGCGTACCGGTGCTCCTCTTCACACCCGGCGCGCTATGCCCAGCAGTGCGCGCCGAACAGGCGTTGAGGCTCCATGGGCTTGCCTTCACACCGGATGATCGCGCATAGCGCTTGCCAATGAGCACCGCGCCGCCCGCCTCGCCTGCCACTCTTCCCGATGCAGCCGCACCGCAGCGCCTATTGCTGGTCACTGGCCTTGCAGGCGCCGGCAAATCAACAGTGCTGGCCTCGCTTGAAGACCTTGGGTGGGAGACCATCGACAATCTGCCTGTGCGGCTTCTCAAGCGGCTGGTGACGCTCGAAAGCGGCGAGCGAGCGCCCGGTGATCAACGCGGGCCATTGGCAATCGGCTTTGACACCCGCACACGCGGGTTTGTGCCCGCTGATATCATTGCCCTGGCCAAAGAGCTGGCTGAACGCCGCGATCTGGTGGTTTCGTTCATGTTTATGGACTGCGCCGGCCACGAATTGGAGCGCCGTTACAACGAAACCCGCCGCCGCCACCCGATGGCACAGGATCGCCCGGTGCATGAAGGGATTGCAGCCGAACGCGAATTGCTCGAACCCTTGCGGCGCTGGGCCGAAATGGTGATCGACACCACCGCGCTTTCCGCCAAGGAGTTGCAGGATCAGGTGCGCGCTATGTTCACCATGGCCATGCCGGGTGCGGCCGAAAACAGCGGCGAGCCAGGCGCATTGCCGCTCACTCTGACCATTTCCAGCTTCGGTTTTGCCAGGGGGATGCCGCCACTTGCTGATCTGGTTTTCGATATGCGCTTTGTCAGCAACCCGCACTGGGTCAATGAATTGCGGCCGCTGACCGGGCGTGATCAGGCGGTTGGCGACTATATCGAGCAAGATGCTGCCTTTGCCGAGGCTTTTGCCCGGATCCGTGATCTGTTGCTGCTGCTGCTCCCGCGCTATCAGGCACAGGGCAAACCCTATGTCCACGTTGCCTTTGGCTGCACTGGTGGGCGGCATCGTTCGGTCTACACCACCGAACAGATGGCGCAGGCCTTGCGCGCGGCGGGATTTTCGCCCACTGTCCGGCATCGCAATCTGGGTAGCCGCGCGGCGGACGGACTCGAACAGGACCCACGCCAATGACAGGGCGATCCATCACCCCACCTGCTGCCCTCTTCCTCACTTGCGCCCTGAATACGGCGCTCATCGGACGAAATTTCTGCGCATGATCGGTTTGATCCTCGTAACCCATGGACGCCTTGCTGATCAATTTGTCGAGGCTATGGAACATGTTGTCGGCCCGCAGGATGCGGTGGCGACGGTCTGTATTGGCCCGAATGACGATATGGAACAGCGCCGCAGCGAAATCGCCCGCGCGATCCGCAGCGTGGACAGCGGCGCGGGCACTATTATCCTTACCGATCTGTTCGGCGGGACGCCCTCTAATCTGGCGATTTCCTTGCTGGATGCAGGCCGTGTTGAAGTGATTGCCGGTATCAACCTGCCCATGCTGATCCGCCTCGCTGGCGCGCGCAAGGCCATGGATGTGACCGCTGCGGTCGCAGCCGCCGCTGCGGCGGGACGCAATTATATCACCGTGGCCAGCGAATTGCTGGGCCAAGGCGCGGCAACGGCCGCTGCCAAGGCTTGAGGTAAAGGCCATGGCTGAAGCCCGGCGCAGTGTCACAATAGTCAACCGCCGGGGTCTTCATGCGCGGGCCAGCGCCAAGTTTGTCGGCGCGGTCGCTGCCTTGCCGGAAGGGGTTGAAGTGGTGGTGAGCAAGGCTCCCAACACCGCAGCAGGGGGCTCTATCCTTGGTCTCATGATGCTGGGCGCAGCCAAAGGGGACGTGGTAGAGGTGGCGGTGACGGGCGAGAACGCCGAAGGCGTGCTTGCGCAATTATGCGCGCTGATCGAAGCTGGGTTTGGCGAGGATTGAGGCGGGGTTGCTCCGGCTCTGACTGCAAGCGATGCACAAGCACATCTCCGGCTTTTCCAATCCGACAGTGAAATATTTGCGCTCGCTTCGCGACAAAAAACATCGCAAGCGCGCGGGGCAATTTCTGGTCGAAGGCCTCCGCCTGCTTGAAGACGCACGCGAAAGCGGACGCGTGCCGCAGATGCTGGTTATGGCCGAGAGCAATGAACGCGCGGCCTCCGGCCATGACGTGCTTGCCCGCCTGATCGCGGCCGTTGACGCAGCAGGCGGCGAGATTATCACCTCGACGCCCGACATTCTCTCGAAAATCACCGGCAAGGATAATGCGCAGAGCGTGGCGGGCGTGTTCGATGAATGGGACACGGGTCTTGCCCGGCTTGATCGCGGCGCCGCGCCGATCTGGCTGGCGGCCCAGGCTTTGCGCGATCCGGGCAATCTGGGCACGATGCTGCGCACGGCTGATGCGGTGGGGGCAGGCGGGCTGATCCTGATCGATGATTGCGCCGATCCCTTCAGCGCCGAAGCGGTGCGCGCCAGCATGGGCGCGGTGTTTACCGTGCAGGTGGCGCAGGCGCGCTGGGAGGAATTTGTCCCGTGGCTGCGCGGCGGCGAAGGCCAGTTGGTGGCGGCAAGTCTGCGCGATGCGGTTCCCTATCGCGGGGCGGGGTATGAAGCGCCATGCTTTATTCTGGTGGGCAACGAGTCGCAGGGACTGCCGGAAAGCTATGAAGCCGAATGCGACTTGCGCGTCACCATGCCGATGCGCGGCCGCGCGGATTCGCTGAACGCCGCCGTCGCAGGCGCGGTGCTGGCCTATGAAGTGCTCGCCGCGCTGGATGGTTGATTATTCGGCGGCGTCTTTGTCTTGCCCGAGTGCGGGATATTCGCTGTCCACCCCCATGGCATCCGCCGCATTGTAGCGCGGTGAGCTCTCCACCAGCGGCACATCCTCAATTTCGCGCTTGCCGACATCAACGCCCTTTTCGGCCAGCCTGCGCCCCGAAGACAGCACGTTGCGTTCAAACGAACCGACGAATTTATTGTAGTTGTTTACGGCCGTTTCCAACCCGCCGCCCACACGTTTGAGGTGTTGGGCCGCAACTTCGAGACGGCTGTAAAGCTCTGCCCCCATGCGCCCGATTTCCGCCGCTTCCTTGGCCATTTTATCCTGCCGCCACACTTGGGCAACCGTGCGCGCAATCGCCACCAGATTGGTGGGCGTTGCCAGCAGAACCTTGTTGTGGAAGGCAAAATCCCACAATTCGGGATCATGTTCGAGCGCAGCGGCAACGAAATGTTCGCCCGGCACAAACATCACCACATAATCAGGCGCGTCATCGAATTGGCTCTGATACCCTTTGGAGCCCAATGTTTGCACATGGCCGCGCATCGATTTGGCATGAAGATCAAGATGACGCTTACGCTCTGATTCATCATCAGCCTCAAACGCCGCCTGATAGGCGTTGAGCGAGACCTTGGCATCGATCACCAGTTTTTTCTGGCCCGGCACATTGACGATGGCATCAGGCCGCAAGCGCCCTTCTGCGGTGTCCATTGATTGTTCGAGATGAAAATCAGTGTGCTGCGCCAGCCCGCATTGTTCGAGCACATTCTGCAAGGCACGCTCACCCCAGCGCCCGCGCGCCTTGGGCGCGTTGGTGAGCGAATTGCCGAGCCGCTGCGCCTCGCGCCGCACCTCGTCCTGACCTTTGCGCATTTCCTCGATCACACCGGCCAGTTGACCAAAGGCATCGACGCGCTTTTCCTCGAGCGCCTTGACCTGCTCCTCGTAGGATTTGAGCCGATCACCCACCGGCGCAAGCAGCGCCTTCAGTTTCTCCTCGCTTGCCTTTTCGGAATGGCCGAGCCGTTCCTCGGCGCGCTTGAGCAGCGCTTCCTGTGCTTCGCTCAGAACCTTGGCGCCGGTGTTCTGGAATTCCTTGAGTAGATTTTCCCGCGATTCTTCGAGCAAGCGTTTCTGTTCAGCAAACCCGGCCCTCTCGGCGCGGAATTGGGCGTTCTCGTCGACGAGCGCAGCCACCTTGTCAGCCAATTCATCGGCCCGTCTGGCGCGTTCGCCGAGCGCGGCCACTTCGATGCGCGCTTCGCCCAATTCAGCAACCGCGCGCTTGAACTCACCCTCCTTCTCGGCAAGCAACGCTTCCGCCGCGCCAAGCCTTGCGCGCAGATCGCCAACTGGCCGCGAGGCCAGCAGCCAACACACCGCCCCGCCCACGCCAAGGCCAAGCAGCAAGCAAACGACAGCAAGAATCACCGGGTCCATTACCTATCCCTACACGGAACGAATGGTGAACACCAGTGCCTTGAGCAAACTGTCGGAAAGAAAGCCAAACCCCGGATCAAGTCCGGGGTGACGAGTGGGCATTAATCGGCGCAAAGCGCCGCAAGGGCGCCAAAACCCTAAGGCGCCCGCCCGCAGCGGGCGCAGCTTTGCTGCGCGTCTAGCGAGGACGCTCGCCCGGATGGGCGAGCGCAAAACATTACGCCGCCTGCCGGATTTTTTTCAGCTTTTTCAGCGCCATCGCACGCTTGAGCCGCGATAGGTGATCGATGAACAGGATGCCTTCCAAGTGGTCCATCTCGTGCTGCAGGCAGGTCGCCATCAGCCCTTCGAGATGTTCTTCGTGGGCGTTCCCATCCAAGTCCTGATAGCGCACCGTGCAGGTCGCGGGGCGATCCACATCAGCGAAGATTTCCGGCACGGACAGGCAGCCTTCCTGATAGGTCGAAAGCTCATTCGCCGGATCGACAATCACCGGATTGATGAAAACGCGCGGTTCTTTCTTGGTCGCAGGATGGGTGTGCTTGTGCCCGTCATGCTCACATTCGACCGGCTCTGCATCCGGGTCTTCGGGTTGCAGATCGATCACCAGCACGCGCTTGGGCACGCCGACCTGAATGGCGGCAAGGCCAATGCCGGGGGCATCATACATCGTCTCAAACATGTCCTCGACAAGCTGGCGCAGATCGTCATTGAACTCATGCGGTTCAACCGGGACAGAGACGGTTTTCAGCCGGGGATCCGGCACTTCAAGGATTTCACGAATAGCCATGCGGCGCTATTTAGGCGAGGCGTGCGATTTATTCAACGCGGGCGTCATCCAACCGGCCGCCGGGCGCGCAAAGCCTGTGCCAAAGTGCCTTCGTCGAGATAGTCGAGCTCACCGCCAACCGGCAGCCCGTGGGCCAATTGCGTTACGCGCAGCGGCAGGCCTTCGAGGCGTTCGGCAAGGTAATGCGCGGTGGTCTGGCCTTCGAGCGTGGCGTTCATCGCCAGCACCACTTCATCGACCGCGCCATCGGCGACGCGCGCCATAAGCCCTGCAATGTTCAAATCCTCCGGCCCTACCCCGTCAAGCGCCGACAGCTTGCCGCCCAGCACATGGTAGCGCCCCGGAAACAATCGCGCGCGGTCCAATGCCCATACGTCGGCAACATCCTCTACCACGCAAAGGAGGCGCGCATCACGGCGCGGATCGGCGCAGATGCCGCACGGGTTTGACGTGTCGACATTGCCGCAGATGGCGCATTCGACAAGCCGCTCGGAAACCTCAACCAACGCCTCCAACAGGGCAGGCAAGGCGGCATAGCGGTTCTTCACCAGCCACAGCACCGCGCGCCGCGCCGAACGTGGGCCCAATCCCGGCAAGCGAGCCAGCGCGCTCGCCAAGCTTTCGATCTCTTGCGATGCCATGGGGTGAGAGATAGGGGCGATGCTCCTGATCACAAAGGGCGAAGGCAAGGCTTATGCGCATCATCTTCATGGGAACGCCGGATTTCGCGGTTCCGGCGCTGCGCGCCTTGCATGAGGCAGGCCATGAGATTGCCTGCGTTTACACCCAGCCGCCGCGGGCAGCAGGGCGCGGCAAGAAATTGACACCCTCGCCGGTGCAGCGCGCGGCGGAGGCATTGGGGCTGGAGGTGCGCGCTCCGGTGTCGCTGAAAGGGGCCGAGGCACAGGCTGCTTTTGCGGCCCTCAAGGCCGATGTCGCGGTGGTGGCGGCATACGGCCTCATCCTGCCGCAAGCGGTGCTCGATGCGCCGCGCCATGGCTGCCTCAATATTCACGCAAGCCTCCTGCCGCGCTGGCGCGGGGCAGCGCCGATCCACCGCGCGATTGCGGCAGGCGATGAGATGACGGGCGTGACGATCATGCAGATGGAGGCAGGGCTCGATACCGGGGCGATGCTGCACAAGGTCGAGGTGGCGGTGGGGCGCAAGACCACGGGCGAACTGACAAGCGAACTGGCTGATCTGGGAGCGGCAGCGATGGTCGAGGTTTTGGCTGATCTCGCCGCTTTCCCACCCGAACCGCAGGATGATGCCGCCGCCCTATACGCGCCCAAGATCGACAAGGCGGAAGCCCGCATTGATTGGAGCGCGGATGCCGCGGTGATCGAGCGCATGGTGCGCGCGCTCGCGCCCTTCCCCGGCGCGTGGTTCGAGATCGGGGCCGAGCGGGTCAAGCTGCTGCTCGCCGAGGTGGCACAAGGCACAGGCGCTGCGGGCGAAGTGCTGGATGATAGTCTGACCATTGCCTGCGGTGTCGGCGCGCTGCGTCCGCTAAGGCTGCAACCGGCGGGCAAGCCTGCAATGGATTTGGCGGCCTTTCTCAACGGACGCAAAGTCGCAGCAGGGACACAGCTTTCGTGACCCGCTTTGCGCTCACCTTGGAATTTGACGGCACGCCCTTTTTCGGGCTGCAACGCCAGGCCCACGGGCCAAGCGTCCAGCAGAGCGTGGAGGACGCTCTGTGCCGCATCACTGGAGAGCGCGCCGTGCTCCACAGCGCAGGCCGCACCGATGCGGGCGTCCACGCGCTCGCGATGCGCTCCCATGTTGATCTCGCCAAGGACATCGCGCCGTTTCGTCTGATGGAAGCACTGAACGCGCACCTCAGGCCCGATCCTATCGCGGTGACGGCTTGCGAGATTGTGCCCGATGATTGGCACGCGCGCTTTTCCTGCACGGGCCGGCGCTATCTCTACCGCATCGCCAACCGCCGCGCGCCGCTGACCTTGCAACGCGACAGAGCGTGGCACGTCGCCCAGCCGCTCGATGCAGAAGCCATGCACCGCGCCGCGCAAGCCTTGGTGGGACGGCATGATTTCACCACGTTCCGCTCGGTGCATTGTCAGGCGGCAGACCCGGTCAAGACGCTCGATGAACTGCGGGTGGAGCGGGCCCAAACCCCATGGGGCGACGAGGTGCACATCCACGCCGCTGCCCGTTCTTTCCTCCACCACCAAGTTCGCTCCATGGTGGGCTGCCTCAAACTGGTGGGCGCAGGCCACTGGGCGGAAAGCCGCATCGCCGAGGCCCTCGCCGCGCGTGACCGGACTGCTCTTGGCCTCAACGCGCCGCCGCATGGGCTTTACTTCGTTGCGGCGCTCTATCCGTAAAGACCTGCCGTAACGACACCCTAGCCAAAGCCTCCCTCGGCGCGTAGCCAGTCGCCAAACGCGAGAGGAGACACGCCATGACCACCACCGGAAAGCAGCTTTTCACCACCCTCACCGCCGACGGCAAGCTGACGCTGGAGGTGGCCGAAAACATCTTCCCCGCGCCCACCGGCAATCAGGTGCTCGTCAAGATGGAAGCCGCTCCCATCAACCCTTCCGATCTTGCCATCCTCACCAGTGCGGCCGATTTCGAGACCGCTGAATATACTCCGGGCAAGGTGGTGGCGAGGATGCCCGAACCCTTCCTGTCCGGCCAAAAGGGCCGCCACGGCCAGCGCCTGCCTGCGGGCAATGAAGGCGCAGGCACGGTTGTCGCCACGGGCGATAGCGACATGGCCAAGGCCCTTATGGGCCAGCGGGTCGCCTGCGTTCCCGGCAATGCATTTTCCCAATACGCTATTGCCGATGCCATGATGTGCCTGCCCTTGGGCGATCATTCCTGCGAGACCGGCGCATCAAGCTTCGTCAACCCGATGACAGCGCTGGGCTTTGTCGAGACCGCAAAGATGGAAGGCCATTCCGCCATCATCCACCTCGCCGCCGCTTCCAACCTTGGCCAGATGCTGAACCGCATCTGCATTGAAGACGGCATGAAGCTGGTCAGCATCGTGCGCAAACAGGAACACGTCGATCTGCTCAAGAGCCAAGGCGCGCAATACGTCGTCAACTCGTCTGCCCCCACCTACATGGCCGATCTGCGCGCAGCGATTGCCGAGACCGGCGCTTACCTCGGCTTTGATCCGATTGGCGGCGGACAGGCCTCGGACAGCGTGCTTAAAGCGATGGAACAGGTCGCGGCGAGCCAAATGGGCGAATTTTCGCGCTATGGATCAAACCAGCAGAAAAAGATGTATATCTACGGGCGGCTTGATCTTCAGAACCCGACCATTCTGACCGCGTCTTATGGCCTGCAATGGTGCGTTGCCGGCTGGCTGCTCACCCCCTTCCTCCAGCGCGCTGGCATGGAAACCGTGGTGCGGATGCGCACGCGGGTGATGCAAAACCTGACCACCACCTTTGCCAGCCATTACAAGGCCAAGGTGAGCCTTGAGGGGATGCTGGAGAAAGACGCGATCCTTGACTACCGCCAGATGAAAACGGGCGAGAAATATCTCGTAACCCCGTGGGCGTAAGATAGGCCGATTCGGCGCGAGCCCATTCAGAAAGCCTTTGCGCTTCCTGAATTTTGAGACAAGTGAGACACTGTCTAAAGCGAAAAAACACCCCGCCCCCAAGGCGCGTTAACAGCGCAGAGGGGCGGGGTGCGCGCTGCGTTGCAGGGTAGGATGGGTCGAGGCTCATCGCGCCAGACTGCCAGTGTGCGCAAGGGCAGGAAAGCGGGGGGCTTGCTCATGCGAACCAAGCCAAGCGAGTGCTCGCGGCGGCAAGTGAGGGGTTGCAGCCAAGCGCCAAGGCCAACACCCTTGAGTCCAATCCCGATCCATGAGACCTTTGCAAAGATCTGATTAGCATTCTCTTTTTGGAACCTTTGCACAAGTGCCTGCCCCTGGATCTCGCCTTGCTCGCATTGCTGCTGCGCTGTGCCTTGCCGCAGTGCATGCCTCACTGCTCGCAGCCCCCAATACCGGAAGTCGGCTGCGCACCACAGGCGATGTCGTCATGATGAAGCGCGGGCCGCAAGACAATCCCATCATCGTCACCGGCCAACGCCCCGCCAAAGATTCTGAGGTGCGAGCCGCCTTGCGCGAATTGGCGATGCGTGGGCGCAGCATGGATCGCCCACTGGCGCGTTTTAAGGAGCAGCTGTGTGTCAGCGTGTTTGGCCTCGGCGACCGCTTTGGCACGCAGGTCAAAAAGCGGATCGAACGCAACGCTAGGGAGGCCGGGCTGGCGGTCGAGACCCGCCTGTGCAAGCCCAATGCCACGGTGGTGGTTGTCAGAAATCCCGATCGTCTGGTTGAAACCACCTTCAAACGCCGTGGCCGCGTGATCTCACCCGAAGCGCGCCGTAATGTCCGCGCTGCGCAAGAACGCGGCGATGTCGCCCTTGCCTGGTCCATCGAGGAAATCACGGCCGCTCCGGGCGGCGCAGCGGCGGTCAGTTCCGATGTGGCCAGCGCAGTGGGCTTTGGCAGCGGCGCTTTAGGGCCACCGGGTTTCACCAGCATCAACGCGTCACGCCTGCGGCCCAATTTTGCTCTGAGCAGAACCAGCGCCATGATTGTGTTCGATGTCGACAGGTTGGCAGGCGTGCATCTGAACCAGCTTGCCGATTTTGCCACGATGCGGCTGTTGTCCGATCCGCAAGCCGTGGTGGATCTGCAAGTCGGCGCGCTGGGTTCGATATTGACCCTGTTCGATCATGGCATCGATCAGGCCGCTCCTGAACTGACACCGCTCGACCGCGCCTATCTCACAGGCCTCTATAAAATGCGCTCCAATGATCCCGGCACTTTACTCGAACGTTTTGTCCTTGCCGCTTACCGGGAAAAAATGGGCGACTATTCCGACAGCGCCATCACGGATGACTAGCCGGAAAGCCTGACTGGCATCGCGGCTCACACCCCGTCAAACGCCGCCTGCACCGCCCTCGCATCGCTGATGCCGTTTGCCAGCAGCACCATCAACAGCACCCGCGCCTTGGCGGGGCCCAGTGCGCGGGCTGCCACAAAACCGCGCGCGTCATCATCCACCTCGACATTGCGATCGACCATGCCTTCATCGACCCGCGCCGAACGCACCACCGGCACGCCGGCCTTGGCGGCGGCTTCGAGTGCATCGAGCACCACGCTGGGCGCATTGCCCTGCCCCATGCCGGCCAGCACAATCCCTTTGCACCCGATGCCGAGCAGCGCCTTCACCGGCTCTGCATCCATCCCCGCCCCTGCCGTGAGGATCGCCACGCGCGGCAAGGCTTTGGGCCAGTCGTAACGCGCGCGCCCAATTGCCGCTTCTTCCGCGCGGTGCGGGGGTCCGAACCACGTCAGGCTTGAGGGCGTCACGCGGGCGAGGCTGGCGCGGGGAAAGCCCTTAAAAGCATCGATATTAGCAGTGGCCGCTTTCCTCACATCGACAGCTGCAAACACCGCATCGCCCATCACCACCATCACGCCGCGTCCTGCCGCCTGCGCGTCGCTCGCCACGCGCACGCCATTGGCCAGATTGCGCAGGCCATCGCTGCCCACTGCATCAGCAGGCCGCATCGCGCCCACCAGCACCACGGGTTTTCCCGCAGGCAAAGTGAGGTCAAGCAGCAGCGCAGTTTCTTCGGCCGTATCGGTGCCATGGGTGATGATGATGCCCGCAATCGAAGGATCGGCATAGGCGGCGAGGCAAGCGGCATGGAGCGCTTGCCACTGCGGCCAACCCATATCCTGCGAGCCGATCTGGGCAATCGGTTCACCCACCAATTGCGCTGGCAGACCCAAGGCGCTGGCCGCCTCCAACATCGCTGCCAGCGCGAGCCCGCCCGCGCGGTAGCCCGCACTGGTGGCTGAACCTGCCGAGCCTGCAATTGTGCCGCCTGTGCCCAGAACCAGAATGCGAGGATGTGCCATCCGCCCCCTCTAGCTGCGCCCACCACCCCAAGCCAACAGCAATCGCAATGGCTTCACCCTGACGGTTGTGGCGAACGGATCAACGAATAGTGCTGGAGCAATATGGTTTCATTCGAAACAATCGCAAATGCCAGAATCTATATGAGGAGAATGTTATGTTACGCTGGGCTGCAACCTTCTTGGTTATTGCTCTTATTGCTGCAATATTGGGGTTTGGCGGATTGGCAGGCACAGCCACGAATATTGCCTATATTCTGTTTGTCGTATTCCTGCTGCTTTCACTGGTTGCTTTCATCAGGCGTAATGCCTGACCCCGGCTGTCATGCCGGGCGGCCGTGCCATGCGCAATGGGCGCGCATCACAGCCGCAAAGATGCCGCGTCGCACGCGCCCGCCGATCGGCAAGACATAATTGGCCACTTCGCGCGTCTGCGGCCAGAGGGGGTCGGCAAGCGCATCGGCGCGCGCGCAGGTGTCAAACAGCACCCCGGGTCCGCGCGCGACCTCATCGGCGACCGCGCGCATCAACAAGCGTCCCGGCGCGTAGCTGCGGCGCGCCTCGTCATAGGCCATTTTGAACCCATAGCCGCGCCCTTTGCGCAAGAACCATGATGTCATGGCAATCACCTTGCCGCCGGCCTCAAGGCTCATCAAACGCACCGCGCCGCTTTGCCAACCAGCCGTAATGACATCACGAAACAGCATGGCCGTGCGCGGGTCACAGCCGAGTGCGCTGCGGCTCTGCCCTTTCCAGCCGGATCTTTCGAGTGCCAGAAAGCGATCGATCCATTCCGCCGGATCGGTGTCGCAGGCATGCTGCACAAAGCGCACGCTACCCATGTCGCGCTGAAGTTTGCGCAGCAGACTGTCGAGCCGCCTGTCAAGCTTGCGCCGCGCCGGACTGACGCTTTCGGGCGCTACTTCGCAACTGCCGAAATGCGCCATCATCGGCCGTCCCCAGCGAGCGGTCTGTTTGAGCTGCCGCTCGCCTGCGAGGCATACCTCGATAAGCGCACGGGTCGCCGGATCATCGAGTGGCAGCTCCTCCAGACACAGCCCACAGGCCGCGCCTGATGTGCGATCCAGATGAGCGAGCAGAACGTGCCAGAAAATATGTTCTGCGCCGCTTTCGATCAGGGGGCTGGCATCGAACTGGTTGGCACAGTGCCAATTGTGCAGCGCAGGCAAGGGACAGCGTCCCATCATCCCTTCAAAGCTCAGCGGCAGCACGCCCAGCCATGCACCGCGCAGACTGTGCACCACCGCGAGACGAACCATGCTGTGCGCTGCAAATTGTGCGAGCGCGCTTGCCATGAACCAATCGGCAGCAAAGATATTGCTGTGACCGGCGCGGGCCCACAAACTGGCCCACTGGGCGCGGTCATCGGCGGTCAGATTGCGGGCTGGCTTGATCGTGACGCAGTAACGCTGCTCGGCCACAGGCGCCGCGGTGTGCAAGGCATCATCGAAAGAGGCAAAGACGCTCACACCATGCCCGCCTTATGTGCAAGCTTGCCCACCAGCGCACGCCAGCGCAAAGCGGGCGTGGTGGCCAGAATGGGATCGTATTGGGGCAAACCCAGCCGCCGCATCAACGGATTGAGCGCAAGCGCATCGGCCATCGCCTCGCTCCAGGGATTCTGCCAGGTGAGCGAGAGCGAGATTGACGGTTCTGCCCCTACCTTCACCCAATGCGGCGCGCCATAGGGCACAAACAACGCGTCACCCGGCGCAAGCCGGTTGAGGGTTGCCTGATGCTCATAGCTCTCCTGCCAGCCAAGCATATTCTCCCCGCTCGTATAATAGGCCTCGCGCGCAGCGAGGCTGAGGAACGGCGGGCGCGGCGGATAGGTGGCGAAAGTCTTTGTTCCGGCGATCTGGAAGAGGATGTTGAACTCGGCATCGAAATGGAACGGGGTGTGGGTGTGCGGGGACGAGACAAACACAAAACCCTTCACCGCGCTGGGAGCGCCGGTGGTGTGACTGATTGCCGTGCCGAGTTCGCCAATCAGGCTGTCCAGCAAGGCACGATAACGCGGCAGGCGTTCGATAAAACGCAGCATGATCCATTGATCGGCTGGGCCATGAGCGGTGAGTTGATCTGTGGCTTCGCCGTGACCGATCAGAGTGAAGGCTTCACCATTACGGGCATTGTGCACGCGCCGCTCCACCAGTTCATAGGCAAGTTCATCCGCCGCGCGCGCCAGTTCATCAAGACCCAGCAGCGCCTCTTCGACAAGGCCATGGCGAAAGGTGATCGAGGCGCCCGGATAGGCACGGCGCAGCGAATGATGCGCTCCTTCAGCATATCGGGGCACTGCGCTGTTCCTCACCATCCGTATTCCCTCAAGAGAGCGGGATAGGGGATGGCCGTAAAAGGACAGTTAATCGCTACAGAAAAACAGATAGATAGCCGCACGCCGCCCGAGGAAAGGAGGGAGTGACAGCGCGCGGCTATCGCCTTGGCAAAGGTCAGCCGCCCTTGCTGCTGGTTCCTTCAGCAATGAGCGCGACCGCCTTGGCGCTGGCCTCATCCGTGCGCGCTTCGCCATTTTTGATCGCGTCGGCCAAGGTCAGCAATTCGCCGGCGATATCCGTGCCGACATCGGCCTGCTGGGCGATCCGCAAACCGCCCTGCGCCGTGGCAACTTCGGCCCATTTGGCGCGCACCGCCTGCCAGTAATCGGCGGTCTTGGCCCAGTAATCCTCGGCTGCGGCCACATTATACCCGTCAAAGCGTTCATAGGTGTTGAGCACATATTCCTGCACCACCGGAACCAGCTTGCCGCTGCCATCGGGCGCGGGCATCATCTTGGTGTTGTCCTGCCAGTGGATCCAGCCGGTGGGCGTCAATTGATGGCGATTGATCCCGACATAGCGATCATAGATCGGATTGCGGATGGCATCGCGCCGCGCAAGCGGCCGCGCGGTCCAGCTGGAACGCCAGCGCTTGACGCCGTGGGTTTCCTCCCACGCGCCCCATGCGGCATAGCGCGGGCTGTCATCGACCTGATAAACCGTTTGCGACCAGCGCCCGGAGCGCAATTTTTCGGGCACAGGCTTCATCTCCCACGCCTCGCCGCCAGTATAAGCCAGAACGGCTTCGGGCTCATATTGCCAATCCTGTCGCCAGTGCTTGACGACATAGGGCTTGGCCTGATCGCCGGTGACAAGCAGGTGTTGCAGCACGATGCGCGTGCCGGTGTCCTCGATCACCCGCACTGACTCGTAACCGCCTGAAAGCTTGCGTTCGAGCGGGGTGTAGCCTTCCATCCAGGGGGTGGATTCCTGCATATCAAACGTGACCTTGAAATCGCCTGCCATGGCGAGGATGGCTTGGCGATCAGCCTCAAAAGCGGCCTTTTGCGCCGCCTCGCTGCGGATAATCGGATCATCGGCAAGCGCGGGCGCAGGCACAGCGGCAAAGGCGATCGCTGCAAGGCTGGCGGTGATGAGGGTTTTGGCAAAGTGGGGCATGGTGACGACTCCTCTCAAGTGTATGCTAATGCAAATTAGAAGCGATAAGAAGCTGAAAGACTGAAATTGCGACCCGGCCGGGTAAAGGCATCGGCAATCGCTGCGCTGGTGATCGGCAAGCCGCGAATGTCTTGCCACAGCGTGTAGTTTTCGTTGGTGATGTTGAACAAACCGCCGCGCAGTTTGAGGCTTTCAGTGAGGTTCACAAAGGCGACCAGATCGACAAAGATGCTGGCATCTGGCCGGATGAACAGATCGCCGCCGGTCACGGGATCAAGTTCCAAAGCGCCCTTTTCCTTGCGCGCATTGTAAGTCACAATCGCTTCGGCCCCGAACCGGCCCGACGGCGCGCGGTAGCCAAATCCGGCGACCAGATTAAACGGATCAATCGTATCAAGCGGCGTGCGCGCGCCGCCCGGCTCCATGATCGTGCCATTGGCATAGGCAAGCGTGAGGCGCGCGTTAAAGCCGCTATCAAGGTTCATCTCGGCGCGCGCTTCCACGCCTTCGATGCGCACGCTTTCAAAATTCACGAACTGGAACACCGCAGGGTCTGCCGGGGTGAAGGCGCCTGCAACCACCTGCTGGCTGATGAAATTATCGTAATTCCCGCGAAAGCCTGCGACCTGCAGCGAGAAAATATCGCCCACATAGCGCGCACCCACTTCCCAACTTTCGCTGGTTTCGGGGCGCAGATCGGGATTGGGGATCGAGGTGTAGCCTTGGCCGAAATTCTCGAAGAAATTGTTCACCTCGCCCGGCGTGGGCGCAAGGAAGCCTTGCGAATAATTGCCGTAGAGGAAAAGGGTCGGCGTCAGCTTCACTGTCGCGCCCAATTTGGGGGACAGCCGATTGCCGCTTTGGGCAGCGGGCGCAAAGCCGGGCAGCGTCGGGTCGATGGTGGGATTGAGATCAAAGAAATCAAACCGCAGCGCCGGATGCAGCGTGAGCGCGCCGTCAAACAGCCGCACCTCGTCTGCCACAAACACCCCGCCGAGCGTGAAATCGGTGGCCGGGAAAGCGCCAATCGGGAACACCTCTCCTGCAGGCGGAACCGTGCCATCGCGCACCCCTGTCTGCCGCGTCCAGCTGACATCGCCGCCGATGGTGAGTTTGTGCTGGATGCCAAAGGTGTCAAAACGGCTGCGCGCTTCGGCCACCCCGCCGTAAACGCGGTTGTCAAAAGTGTTCAACCGGGTGCGATCGGGCGCAGGGATAAAGCCCAAGGGCGTGCGCAATTCCTCGGCAAACTGGCGGTTCACCGCATCCTGCCAATAGGCCGCGACAAACGCGTGTTCGAGGATATCGCCGGGCGTGCCGGTGTATGTCCAGTCGAGCGAGGCTCGACTGCGCCGCACCCGATCGCGCGCGGTCAGCGCATCGACCGTCCACACCGGCGCAGGCCCAAACAGGAAAGCCGGGCCTTGCGCCTGCAACAGGTCAGTCTCGATCAGCGTGTCGACATATTCGCCCGTCAGCCGCAGGCGGTGCGTGCCATTGTTCCACACCAGCTTGGCGAGCAGCGCATCGCTTTGCCCGTCCTGCGGATTGGGTGCGGTGCGTGCCGGGCCGATAGCGTCATTCGTGCCCTTGTTGGAAAGCTCGTTGAAATCACGCCGCGTGTAGGCAACCATGCCGGATAAATTCCCGCTTTGCGCCGCGAGCGTGACGGTGTTGGCGAATTGATTGTCTTCGCTGGCATAAAGCGATTGGACAAACCCGCCGACTGACTTGCCGCCGAGGATATCAACCGGGTCATTGGTGATGAAACTGACAGCGCCCGCCAACCCGTCGCTGCCATAGAGCGCCGAGGCAGGGCCGCGCAGAATTTCAACCGATTTGACGAGGCTCACATCGGCATAATCGCCGCGCCCGGCGCTTTGCGCGCCAAAGGCAAAGCCTTGCGGCGCGCGGATGCCATCGACCTGGATGAGCACGCGGTTGCCGCCGATCCCGCGGATCACGAAATCTTCATTGCGCCCGCGGCCAGTGCTGCCAATCGCTGCGCCAAAGCGGGCAGGCGCGCGGCGCACGCTGACGCCGGGTTCATAGCGCACCAGATCGCGCACGTCGGTGGCGAGGATATCGGCAATTTCCTCGGCGGTGATGATGGTGGCGGTGGCGGGGACTTCTTCAATCAGCACCGGCGCGCGGGTAGCGCTGACGATGATCCGCCCGCTCTGGCGCGGGCTTTCGCCCGCGTCGGCTTCGGCGGCCATATCATCAAAGGCGAATGCCGGAACAGCAGGAGCTCCGATTGCCAGCACAAAAGCAAGGGCGGTGAGCGAGGACGAAGTCGGGGAAAGGGTCAAGGCGTCTATCCTGTTGCAAGCGATGTTCGCCATCTGACCTTATTGCGAATGCGAGTCAATACTACTGCCAATGCGACTCGTTCTTATTATTAGTCCCGATCTGGCAGGCCTCGCCGATGCCGCAAAGATCAACGCAGTTCCTCGTCTGCTGCAGCGCAGTCGCACAGGCACTTGATCGACGCCGCCGCGTTCACATGTCCCATCGCAGAGTGGCTGATGGAGGCATCAAGAAACAGAGGACACACAGGGCCAATCCCCTGCTCAACCGCGTTGGCAGCGATCATTTTGGGACGTGGTCTCCTAAGCGGCAAGCAGCCGAGCGCTTGGGCGGCGTGATGGGCAATCGGCGCATCAGACAGGACAGGCCACGCCTAGTTCTGCCACCCCTTTGCCTTTGCGCGTTCCTCACCCTCGGCGTCCAGTGCACCGGACACTGCCATGTCCTGAGCTGCCGCCATGATGTCGGCTTCGCTGCCGGCTTGACGATAGTCGCCGCCGGTCGCACCTTCGAGCGCGAATTGCCGCTCGATCCTCCAACCCGCCCCGTCACGGCAGGCAATCCCGCCGGCCTCAGCACCCCGCCAAGCACGGCACAGATCACCCCCTTGGCGCTGAAAACTCAGGAGAATCCGAAGGTCAGCATCGGCGGCTTGGGTGGCCGCAAGTCGCGTGTCCAGCACGCCCGCCAAGTCTGGATCGGCATAGCCTTCTGGCAAGCCACCCTGCCACGGCTGCCAGATAGCCAGCACCAGCGAGGCGGCCAGCGCCGGGCCTGCCACCGGAGCCCAGCGGCGAATCGCGGGAAGCAAACCGCGCTTGGCACGCGCCCCGGCAAAGCTGATGACTTCGGCATTGCTCTCAGCCCCGCCGCTCGGCTTGAGCAGTGCTGCCAGCCGATCAGGCACAGGCTCTTCAGCCACAGGCGCATAATGCGCCGCCAGCGCCTTGCGCAGCCGTTGATGCCGTGCCACCTGGCTCGCCAGCGCCGGATCGGCAGCAATCGCAGCCTCAATGCGCGCCTTGTCCGCTCCTTCGAGCTGCCCATCGGCATAGGCGGCGAGCAATTCGGGCGTTACAGTCATGACGCATCCTCCAGAAGCCCAAGCAAGGCATCGCGCCCGCGCACCAACCGCGAATTCAGCGTGCCGACCGGACAACCGATAATCTCGGCGGCTTCCTTGTAGGAATAGCCTTCAACCATCACCAGCAGCACAGCTTCGCGCTGATCCGTGGGCAGTTGCCTCATCGCCCTGTCCACCAAAGCCAGTTCAACTCGCGCTTCCTGCCCCCCAACGCTGCCCACGCCAAGCCCGGCTTCCTCATCCACAAAAGTTTCGCTGCGGCGACGCGCCGCACGCATTTCATCGATGAAAATATTGCGCATGATCCGATACATCCAACTGTCAAGCCGCGTGCCCGGCTGCCATTGATCGCGGCGGACAAGCGCGCGTTCGATGGTCATCTGGCACAGGTCATCGCCATCGGCAGCCGAGCCCGCCAAGCCGCAGGCAAACCGCCTGAGCCGGGGCAGCAGATCGAGCACCGCCTGTTCGAATGCCTTGGCCAATTCCCGTGCCTTTCTGATGGATGAAACGGATGGGCCGGCACGTTTCATCCCTGCTTAAGCGACAAATCGGATAGGAGAAATCCATGCCCCGGCGTCTGCTCCCCTTTATTGCCATCCTGAGCCTTGCCGGCATCACCGCAGCGCCTCTGGCAGGGCAAGTGTCAACACCCTTGGGTCAAATACCGGTGCCGCGCGTGGGAGGGGCGCTGGGCGATCTTGCCCATCCGGCGACCGAAACGCTGGGCCAGACAAGCTCCCTTGCCCAGCGTCAGGCCCGCAGCCTGCTGCGCGCGCGGGATCAACGGCTGGATCGCTTGCTGCGCGCCAACCGCGACCGGATCGAGCGCGATGCGGCGGGCAATCTCGCCCGGCGCAGCGAGCTGCTGGTGACAGACGTTGATGGCCAGAGCCTGCCGGTGCTGGAAAAGGCCGGTTTCCGCGTGATCGCGAGCGAGACGATTGAAGGCCTGGATATCGCGCTGGTGCGTCTGCAAGTGCCCTTGGCCATGAGCCTTGCCAAGGCTGAGACGCTGGCAAGCAGGCTCGCCCCTGATGCCGATATAAGCGCCGATACGCTGCATTTCCAGACAGGTGTAGAGGGATGGTCGGCCGCATCTGTCGGGCTGTCGCTGCTTCAGAACGCATCCGGTTCTGCCATTGCGACCCCTGTCGGGATGATTGACAGCGCGCCGGGCGCAGCGACCAAGGTCTTGGCCACCAAAGGCTTTGCCAGCGGAGCTCTGGCACCCTCCGATCACGGCAGTGCAATCGCCAGCCTGCTACAAGGCGAGGGCGTGCAGCGGATCTGGGCCGCCGATATCTATGGCACGGATCCGGCAGGCGGCAATGCGCTGTCTGTTGGCAGGGCGCTGGGCTGGCTGGTGACAAGCGGCTGCAAGGTCATCACCATCAGTCTGGTCGGCCCGCGCAATGCGGTGGTTGAACGTGCAGTGGCAAACGCACAGGCGCGCGGCGTGATTGTGGTGGCGGCGGTGGGCAATGATGGCCCTGCTGCTCCGCCTGCCTATCCTGCATCCTATGACGGCGTGCTGGCCATCACCGGAGTCGACCGCAAAGGACGCGCACTGATCGAGGCGGGACGCGCGCTGCACCTTGATTATGCAGCGCCCGGGGCAGATGTTTACGCACGCAATGCAGGCGGCAAACTGGTGCGCTGGCGCGGGACATCCTTTGCGACGCCGCTCGCAGCCAGCCGAGTGGCGGCAGCGCTCCAACAGGGTTCAGGCCAAGAGGGCACAGGCTGGCGGGCGAAGCTGGACAGCGAGGCGCGCGATCTTGGCCCCAAAGGCCCCGACAAGACCTATGGCCGAGGCCTGCTGTGCGAAGGCTGCGCGGCGAAGAATTGAAAATTTTTTGCACTGTGATGGATTAAGCCGAAAACCCCATCCGTTTTCCTTTCAAGCGGGCAGTCGAGGACGCTCGCTGTGACGAGACAGGAAAGGATAGCGACATGAAGAACATCATTCTTGCAGCAACGGCTCTCGCGCTGGTGTCGGCTCCGGCTCAGGCACAGCTGCTGGGCGGCGGCGGCTTGGGCGGCGGCCTTGGTGGCACGGTGGGCGGAACGCTGGGCGGGTCGATTGATCGTTCAGGCGGCAGCCCGCTGCGCGGCACGCTGGAACGCACCACGCGCACCGTGCGCGGTTCGGTCGATGCCGCAGGCTCAACCAGCGCAAGCCAGTCGGTTGATGCGCGGCGCGGCACAGTGGCGGCCGATCGCAGCGCGAGCGGTTCACTCACCGGCTCGACCGCCAGCCTTGCTGATCTGGTGGTTCCGCCTGCCAGCTCGATGGGCAGCCTGAGCGGGAGTGCTTCGGGCAGTGGGCAAGGCAGCGCCAATGCGCAATTGATCGGAACCGACGCCGTGCGCGGCGCTGTTGCGCCGGTTGCCCGCGGTGCGCGTTCGGCCGTGCAAGACACCACAGCCAGCACCCGCAATATGGGCCTCGCTGGCACCGGCAGCGCAATCGGCAGCGGCTCCGGGGCCGCCAATGGTTCGCTCACCGGCAGCCCCCTTGCCCTCGCCGGTAGCACAGCTGCACAAGGCGAAGGCATGGCCAGTGTGCGGCGCGGAATGCCCGTGATGAACGAGAACGGCGCCTCGCTTGGCAAGGTGCGCCAACTTATCGCTGATGGTCGGGGCGAGGTGCAGCAAGTGGTGGTCAAGCAAGGTAGTGTGACCCGCGAACTGCCCGCAAACATGTTCAGCGCATCGGGCAATGCGCTGGTGGTTGGCCAGGCAAGCGGCACTGCGGGCGCAGCCGGCAATGATCAGATGGTGGAAGCCGAATAGCCTGATGGCCTGACACAAGGCGCCTGCCTCACCCCCGATCGGGGCAGGTCGCCACAACCTTGGGGCGGATGCTGCAACAGCCTCCGCCCCTTTTGTGCTAGCAGGCTGAGGGCCGCTTGGCCCCGCCCGGGAACGAGGCGATCAAACGGATCTTTTGCGCCAATGCGGCTTGGACAGATCATTATCATGGGGCTCACCGCAATCTTGACGAAGCGCCAAACCCCGCTATTGGCGCTGCATCGTGCACGGCCGCAGCCTGCGCGGGCGGTTAGCTCAGTTGGTAGAGCATCTCGTTTACACCGAGAGGGTCAGCGGTTCGAGCCCGTTACCGCCCACCAGTTTCGATTACACACAGTGATCCTGAAGGGGCGCTTCGGGTCGAAACTCCCGAGCGCAAAGGAACAACGCCGCGGCCAGCTATTGCGCGGCGATCCCTGCACGCACCGCCGCAATCGCCTCGGAGCTGTCCCATTCATAGCCGCCCGCAACGCGCCACACCTCGCGGCCGCTGGCATCGAACAGGATGGTGAGCGGCAATTGCCCTGCCTCGCTGAACTGGGCTGACAATGCGGTTTCCGGGTCGAGCCACGGCTCCAGATGGACAAAGCCCTTACCCGCAAAGAATGGCGTCACCACTTCGGCCCCGCGCAGATCCTGCGACACCGTTACCACCCTGATCTCGCCCTCCATCTCGCTGGCAAGCGCATCAAGTTGCGGCATCTCCACCACGCAAGGGGCGCACCATGTCGCCCACAAATTGAGCAGCACGGGCCCTTCGATGATCCCCAGATCAAGCTCTGCTCCGGCTGCATTGCGCACCACCAATTCAGGCAGCATGGCACCGGCATGGCTGGCATCAATCACCCCGCCGGCCTGAACCACGCTGTCCTGTGCCGGTTGCGCTTGCTCTTTTGCCGCCCTATCGCAACCGCTCAGCAAAGCTAATGCGAAAGACGCGGACAAAACACCAATGAGCAGCGAACGCGACATGACAGGCTCCGAACAAGGCAAGGGCAGCGCCAATCAGATGTGGGGCGGCCGTTTTGCCGATGGACCTAGCGCGATCATGCGCGAAATCAATGCCTCGATCCCGTTTGATAAAGCCTTGTGGCGCCAGGACATCGACGCATCCAAGGCGCACGCGGCAATGCTGGGCGCCGCTGGCATCATCGCTGCCGATGACTGCAGGGCAATCATCGGTGGGCTTGATCAGATCGCTGCCGAATACGAAACCCAAGGTGTTCCGGAAAACTGGGACCTTGAAGACATCCACATGACCACCGAGGCACGGCTGGCCGAATGGATCGGCCCGGCAGCAGGCCGGCTCCATACGGCGCGCAGTCGCAATGATCAGGTCGCGACCGATTTCCGCTTGTGGGTGCGCGATGCGATTGATGAACTTGATCGCGGCCTTGCCGAATTGCAGCGCGCTCTGGTGAGCCGCGCCAGCGAACATGCGCACAGCATCATGCCCGGTTTCACCCATCTGCAAACCGCGCAGCCGGTGACGCTGGGTCATCACCTGATGGCCTATTACGAAATGGTCCGGCGCGATCGCGGGCGGCTGGGCGATGCAAGGGCGCGGCTCAATGAATCGCCGCTCGGCAGCGCCGCGCTCGCGGGGACAGGGTTTCCGATTGACCGCGCAATGACAGCGCAAGCGCTGGGGTTTGATCGCCCCACCGCCAATTCCCTCGACGCCGTATCGGACCGCGATTTCGCGCTTGAATATCTGTTCGCCTGCAGCACCTGCGCGCTGCACCTGTCGCGCCTTGCCGAGGAGCTGATCTTGTGGGCAAGCCAACCCTTCGGCTTCATCCGCCTGCCCGATAGTCTGTCCACCGGCTCATCGATCATGCCGCAAAAGAAAAACCCCGATGCTGCCGAACTGGTTCGCGGCCATTGCGGGCGCGTGATTGGCAGCCTCACCAGTCTGATGATCACCATGAAAGGCCTGCCGCTCGCCTATTCCAAGGATATGCAGGACGATAAGCCTCCGGTGTTTGAAGCGGCCGGCCTGATGGCGCTTTCGGTGGCGGCCATGACAGGGATGATCGCAGGCTCTGCCTTCAACACCGACCGGATGCGCGCTGCTGCGGAACTGGGCTATGCCACCGCCACCGACCTTGCCGATTGGCTGGTGCGCGAGGCCGGGATTCCATTTCGCGAAGCCCACCACATCACCGGCGCTGCCGTCAAATTGGCAGAGCACAAGGGCGTGGCGCTTGACGCGCTGGAACTGGCGGACTTGCAGAAGATTGATGCACGGATCGACGAACGGGTTTATGCCGCGCTGTCAGTCGATGCCTCGGTAACCGCCCGCGCTTCCTATGGCGGGACGGCTCCGGCACAGGTGATGAGCCAGGTGGCGAGGGCTCGCCGCGAATTGGGAATGCACGAATTGGATGTGAACGAATGAAGCGCATTGCTCTTGGCCTGCTGATCGCAGCCGAGTTAACAGGCTGTGGGGTGCGCGCGCCCCTGACGCCTGCGCCCGGGGCGGAGTTACCGGTTGCCCCATTGGGCCGCACGACCCGCCCGGTGGCCGATGAATTGCTGATCCCCGATGCACAGGCCGCTGCGGCCAACCGAACTGTCGAATTGCGCCTGCGTTCCGAAGAACGCCGCGATGATCCCTTTGATCTACCACCTGAGTAAACATCTTTAGCTATGGACCATTTTTCTATTCGTGATGGCGTAATGCACGCCGAAGATGTGCCCCTGCCCGCCATTGCGCAAAGTGTGGGGACGCCGGTTTATGTCTATTCGCGCGCTACGCTGGAGCGCCACGCGCGGGTGTTTCGTGAAGGCTTAGCTGGTGTTGCGGACAAACTGATTGCCTTTGCTGTCAAATCCAATCCCAATCTGGCGGTGCTCAAAGTGCTGCAACGCGAAGGCTATGGCGCCGATGTGGTGTCGGTGGGCGAAATGCGCCGGGCGCTCGCCGCGGGAATTGCGCCTGACAAGATCGTGTTCTCGGGCGTCGGCAAGACCGCAAGCGAGCTGCGCGCCGCGCTGGAAGCGGGCATCGGCCAGTTTAACATCGAAAGCGAGGAAGAAGGCCTCGAACTTGCGGAGATCGCGGCAGAGATGGGGCTGGTTGCCCAATGCGCGCTGCGGATCAACCCGGATGTCGATGCGGGCACCCATGACAAGATCTCGACCGGCAAGGCCGATAACAAGTTCGGCGTGCCGATCGATCAGGCCGGACAGATCTTCGGCGCGCTGGCAGCCAAGCCCTCGGTGCACCTGCGCGGAGTGGCGGTGCATATCGGCAGCCAACTGTCCGAACTTGCGCCTTTGGAGGCCGCTTTCGAGAAGGTCGGCGCACTGGTTCGTGCCCTGCGCGGCGCGGGTCATGTGGTGAGCCATGTTGACTTGGGCGGCGGGCTTGGCGTTCCTTACAAGGCAGGCGAGCTGTTTCCCTCGCCGGCCGAATATGGCGCGATGGTGGCGCGGGTGACACAGGACTGGGGCGTGACCTTGATCTTTGAACCCGGCCGGGTGATCGCGGGCAATGCAGGCGTGTTGCTGACCCGTGTGGTGCGGGTGAAGCGCGGGATCAAGGATCCCTTCGTGATCGTCGATGCCGCGATGAATGATCTGGCACGTCCGGCGCTTTATGGCGCCTATCATGATTTCGTCGCGGTCGCGCCGCGTGGGCGGGATATGGTGGCGAATATCGTCGGGCCAATCTGCGAGACGGGCGATACCTTTGCCATGGGCCGGGTGTGCGATCATCTCGAAGCAGGTGATCTGGCGGTGTTCCGCACGGCAGGTGCCTACGGCGCGACTATGGCCTCATCCTATAATTCGCGTGGCTTTGTCGCCGAAGTGCTGGTGGACGGCGACAAGTTCGCGGTGGTCGCCGACCGGATTGATCCCGGCGCGATCATGGAAGCCGAGCGCGTGCCCGAGTGGCTGGCCTAAGGCCGAGGTAAGGCAAGCGTGAGCCGGATTGGCAGCCTGCCGTTGTTCCACCAGATCGCAGGGCAAAGCGTGCTGGTGCTGGGCGAAGGGGCTGCGGCCGAGCCCAAGCGGCGCCTTGTCGAGCGCGCTGGCGGTATCGTGATCGATGACATGGCCCGCGCGATTGACGAAGGTGTGCGGCTGGCCTTTGTCGCCTTTGAGGATGCAAAAGCCTGCGAGGTGGCCGCAATCAATCTGCGTTGTGCCGGGCTGCTGGTCAATGTCGTGGATCGTCCTGAATTGTGCGATTTCACGACGCCAAGCATTCTTGATCGCGATCCGCTGCTGGTGGCCATTGGGACAGGTGGTGCATCTGCGGGGCTGGCGAAACATGTGCGCCTGCGGCTCGAGCGGTTTCTTCCCGGGAACCTCGGTCTGCTGGCGCTCGCGTTGGAACGTGCACGCGGTGAGTTGCGCCGCATCCTGCCGGATGGTGTAGCCCGTCGCCGCGCGCTGGATGCAGCGCTGGCGGAGGGCGGGCCGCTTGATCCGCTAAGCGGCTCTGCCCATGAACGGGTTGAGAGTTGGCTGACTGCCCAGCGTGCGGGCCCCAATGGCCGCGAGAACGGCGCGCCTGAAGCAGGCGGAGCGGGCAATGCGGTGGTGGAGCTGGTGCTTGTCAGCCCCGACCCCGAAGATCTCACCTTGCGACAAGCCCGCCTTCTGGGTGAGGCGGATGTGCTGCTGCTTGATGGTGCCGTGCCACCGGCCGTGCTGGCACGGGCCCGCGCCGACGCAGCGCGCGTGCCGTTGGCCGAGTGGACGGCGGGTGCAGGCAAGGCCGGAGCAGGGCTCAAACTTATCCTGACCTACCGCCCGATTTAGACCGGCAGGCCGCGCCGCCCTGATACAAGGCGCAGCGTCGATCAGGCCGCAAAAGCGAGCGGTTCCTGCAAGCTTTCGAAAAAGCCTGCCATGCCGGCCTTGGCCTGATCGCTCAGCTCGATGAAAACTCGCCGCTTGTCGACTTGATCGGCCACCCGCTGGAACACACCGGTCTCAACCATCTGGGTCAGCCAGCGCAGCGCCGTCGTTGCCGGAACCGCGGCAGCAATGCACAAGGAAGTGACAGAGACCTTTTGCCCTTCGCCGTGCGCCGCTGTCAGATCAAGCAGCATATCCCATGCCGGATCGGCAAACAGATTGGCATCGAAAAAGCGCGCGCGGCGCCCGCGATTGGCGATGATCTGACGCACCAATTTGGGATCAGGCAAGCTGTGGGCGTGGCGGGCGCCATGATCGGCGGCGCGGTATTCGGGCTTGGCCTCGCCAAGGCTGGTGGCAAGACTGGCCGTGCCAGGCGCGCCCCATTCGCCGGTAGCGCCCAATTTCGCAGGGGAAAGACGATCCAGCGAGCGCGCAATCGCATCGACCTGACTGGAAAGCTGGAGAAGGTGGAGGCGCTCTTCCTCGCTCATTTCGCGAAGGCGCGACGCCCCTGCCTCCCCGCAAGCGCGGCCCACCGCCAGCACGCGTTCCGCCCGGCTCGGCGCCACCAGAATATCGGGAGCGGATTGATCAAGCAGGCCAAACACATCATCAAGCGCACCAAGCGAAGTGGACACCACCAGCTTGGCCCCGCCGCGCGCCGCGCGGGCATCAAGCCGCGCAAGGGCAGCCATCGCCGCGCCATCCAGCGCCGGGCAATCGATCACCACAACATCGCCCAGCAAGGCCACCGGCCCATCCATCACGCCTGCGAGCGCGCCGCCATCCAGAGCGCGAAATCCGGCCCCGGCAAGATCTTCGGCAATCTCATCACGAACGGCTGCGCGCGGTCCGAAAATCGTCACCCGTGCAGGGAGCCCTGCTGCATCGCGCGCCACGTCATAGTTCAGATTGGAGATGTTCATCGACTCGCACTCCTGTCTTGATTGGAACAGGAATAGAACAAATGGCGATCATGTCAAGAAATCCAACAAGATCGCCCCAGGCACGATCCGTCAGCTGCGGATCTCGATCGGCGTTCCATCAGGCACCAGCGCCCATAACTCGGCGATTTCCGCATTGGAAAGCGCGATGCAGCCATCGGTCCAGTCGCCCGGCACGCGCACGCCGGAATAGCCATTGGGCTGTCCGTGGATGAAAATATCCCCGCCTGCCGAACGCCCATATTGCGCGGCAAAGGCGCGGTCTGCCGCGTTGGGATAGGAGATGCGCAAAGACAGGTAGAACTGGCTGCGCGGATTGCGGGTGTCGATGGTGTAGAGGCCTTCAGGCGTGCGGCGATCGCCCTGAAACTGCTTGTGCCCGGCCGGAATGCCGAATTGCAATCCGCGATAAACCCGAACCGGTTGCCCGCCTGCATAGGCCACCAGAATGCGCCGCGTCTTGTCCACCAACAGATAATCGACAGCCCGCGCCCCATGCGAGGGCAGCGAGCGCGCGCCATAGCGCTCCATTCCGGCGGGAGGCGCAACGCCTTCGGGCAGGCCCACGCGCGCAGCGGGAGCCGTTGGCACAGGTTGCGATGGACCGGCACAGCCCGCCACCAACAGCGCCAGAACAAAGGCTGCCATCCGCTTCATGGAGAGGAAAGTACTCCATGCGGCCTGCGCCCTCAATGGCGCCCTAATCCTCAGTCCTCAAATGGGTCACGCATCAAGATGGTGTCGTCGCGCTCGGGCGAGGTCGAAACCAGCGCGACCGGGCATTCGATCAATTCCTGCACGCGCTGGATATATTTGATCGCTTGCGCGGGCAGATCGGCATAGGAGCGCGCCCCTGCCGTCGAGCCCTGCCAGCCTTCCATTTCTTCATAGATCGGCTCGCATTCGGCCTGATCGGCGGCATGGCTGGGGAGGTAATCATAAACATTGCCGCGCAGGCGATACCCGGTGCAAATCTTCACCACATCAAGCCCATCGAGCACGTCGATCTTGGTGAGCGCAATGCCGGTGACGCCCGAGATCGCGCAGGTCTGGCGCACCAGCACGGCATCGAACCAGCCAACGCGGCGTTTGCGCCCTGTCACTGTGCCGAATTCGTGGCCGCGTGTCCCCAGCATTTGGCCGACGTCATCCTCAAGCTCGGTCGGGAAAGGGCCGGAGCCGACGCGGGTGGTGTAGGCCTTGACGATGCCGAGCACGTAGCCGGTCGAGGAGGGGCCAAGCCCGCTGCCCGCTGCCGCCGCGCCGCTCACCGTGTTCGAAGAGGTGACGAAAGGATAAGTGCCGTGATCGACATCGAGCAGCACGCCCTGCGCGCCTTCGAACAGCACCCGCGCGCCCGCCTTGCGCACTTTCTTCAAACGCTTCCACACCGGCTGGGCAAAGCGCAGCACAAAGGGCGCGATTTCGCGCAGTTCCTCCAGCAGGGCGGCGCGATCAACCGGCGGCTGATCAAAGCCTGCGCGCAAGGCGTCGTGATGCGCACACAGGCGATCAAGCTGCGGCTCCAGCGAATCGAGATGCGCAAGGTCACACACCCGGATCGCGCGGCGGCCCACCTTGTCTTCATAGGCAGGGCCGATCCCGCGCCCGGTGGTGCCAATCTTGCCCTTGCCCGCCGCGGTTTCGCGCAAGCCATCCAGATCGCGGTGGAGCGGCAGGATCAGCGGGCAGTTATCGGCAATCGCAAGGTTATCAGCGTTCACCGCCACGCCCTGCGCTTCGATCTTGGCGACTTCATCGCGCAAAGCCCATGGGTCAAGCACCACGCCGTTGCCGATCATGCTCAAAGTGCCTGAAACAATCCCCGAGGGCAGCAGGGAGAGTTTGTAGGTCTTGCCATCAATCACCAGCGTGTGGCCGGCATTGTGCCCGCCCTGAAAGCGCACCACCACATCGGCCCGGCTCGCCAGCCAGTCGACGATCTTGCCCTTGCCCTCATCGCCCCACTGGGCGCCGATGACGGTGACATTGGCCATGCGCTTATCCTTATGCTTGCCGTTAGAATGCTGCGACCGCGCGACTAGGGCCTAGCGCGCAAAGGCGCAAGCTTTGGCAAACTGTCAATCACGGGTTAAAGCAGGGCTGCGCAAAGGAGCAGAAATGACACGGGGCAAACAGGCTTGGATAGCAGCAGGCGCGCTGGCACTGGTGGGTGGCGCAGCGCTTGTCGCAGCAGGGCCGATAATGGCCGGAACAGCTCGCCACACTTCCCCCGATCCAGAGCGCGCCGGGCTGCAACTGCGCGGCGAGCGGGCCGAATGGCGCAGCCGCGGGCTGGGCCGTTATGGCAGCGGGCGGGTGAGCGGCACCGTGATGTATGGCCCCCATCAGCGCCAGCAGGTTGATCTTTACCGGCCCGATGATGCGCTGGGGGATGCGCCGCTGATTTTCTATATCCACGGCGGCGGGTGGAGCGCGGGCAATCACAAGATGGTGGATGCCAAGCCTGCCCATTTTGTCGGGCAAGGCTATGTTTTTGCCTCAGCCGGATACCGCGTGCTGCCCGATGCGTCAGTCGAGGAGCAGGCTGCTGATCTGGGCGAGGCCTTGCGTGCGGTGCGCACGCAAGCGGTGGATTACGGCTTTGATCCCGACAGGATCGTGCTGATCGGTCACAGCGCGGGCGCGCATCTGGCAGCTTTGCTGGCAAGCGATCCCAAATATGCAGGCGATGCCTTTGGCGCGATCCGGGGTGCGGTTCTGGTCGATGGCGGAGACTATGATATTGCGCTGGCGCTCACCATGCCCGAGATGGAAGCCCCACTGCTCTATCGCGACGTGTTCGGGCAAGACGCCGCACGGCACAAAGCCTTGTCGCCGCTTTATCATGTGGGCGGGCGCGATGCTTCCCACTGGCTGTTGCTCCATCTGGCGACGCGTCCCGCCACCACGCGGCAAGCCGGGCTGATGGCCGACGCGCTCAGGAAAGCGGGCCGCACAGCGGAGGTGTTTGCGCTGGAAGGCAGCACTCATATGCGCATCAACCGCGAGATCGGAACGCCAGCGGGCGAGCAACAGACCGCCGCGATTGACGATTTTCTTGCCAAGGTGTTGGGCGGTTAGAGCGGGCGCGGCTCGCTCGCATCAAGGATATGCGTGCAGCCAAGCGCGGCTGCATTTTCGCCTTCACCCAGTTGCGCCCGCGTGCGCCAGCCTGCCGCGCGCAAAGTCGCTGCGGCAACGTGATCATGGCCGAGCGGCAGATAGACCAGCCGCGTCGCTTCGGGCTGAGGGGTGATTTCGGCCAGGCGATCGAGATAGAGCGTGAAGCCCGTCGCCGCTTCATCGCTGCCGCTGATTCGATAGGTTCCGCCGCGCCCCGCCGCGCCGCGCAGGGCCTCGGCATAGAGGGTAAAGCCGAACCAGGATTGATATTCAAAGCCGTGGCGCTCTGTGGGATCGAGCGTCAGGCGCACACCCTCGCCCCACTGAGCGGTGATTGCAGCGGCAATTTCAGCAAGCCCGTCAAGCCGGCTTTTGAGCGCGCCGCCTGCATCCACTTCGCGCAAGGTGGCAAGCGCTGTCTCGAACGGGCCGGTGGCATAAAGCAGCGGCAGATAGGCCGCCCCGCCTGCCGCTTTCAGCCCGCCTGCGTCCTTGGTGTCGAGTTCGCGGCGCACGCCCGCAATCTGCTCTGCCGCGAGCGGCAAGGCCTCCTGCGCGAGGGTATCGACGAGATCGGGCAGCGTGAAGTCCACTGAGATGCCAGTGAGCCCGGCTGCCTGCGCCGCCTCAATCGCAACCATCACGATTTCACTCGCCGCCGCCACGCTGTCCGCGCCGATCAGTTCTGCGCCAAGCTGGATGCGCTCGCGCGCCGGATCAAGCTGGCTGGCGCGGATCAAGGCCGTATCGCCGCAATAAGCAAGGCGAAGCGGGCGCGCGGCACCAGCAAGACTGGTGGAGGCAATGCGCCCGATCTGCGGCGTGATGTCGGAGCGCAAAGCCAGCGTGCGCAAGCTGGCCGGATCGACAAAGCGGAACATCGCGCGGGTTTCCACGCCCTGCATCCGGCCCGCCAGCGAGGCTTCGAATTCGAGCAAAGGCGGTCGCACCCGATCATAACCATGGCCGCTCGTCACCTGAAGGCACGCATTCATCGCCGCCGCGATGCGCGCGGTGGCAGCGGGCAGGCGGTCTTCAAGACCTTCGGGCAGGAGATCGTCGGGTTGGGTCATGGCAAGGGCCTCTAGCCAATTCGTCATCCCAGCGAAAGCTGGGATCCAGTGCGGCTCGCGTCAGCGTGAGCTGCCCGAGATCCCGGATCCGGTCCGGGATGACGATTGGCTGAGGCTTTGCTCAAAAGGCCAGCGGCTTGACCATCACCACGCCCGCAAGCGCTTCGGCTTCGGTGAGCACTTGGGGCGGCAGGCCTTCATCAAGGCTCAAAAGCAGCACAGCCTCCCCGCCTGCCTCGCGGCGGCCAAGGTTAAAGGTGCCGATATTGATGCCATGCCCGCCGAGCAACGTCCCGATGCGGCCGATGAAGCCGGGCTTATCATCGTTCACCACATAGAGCATATGGCCTTCGAGCTCGGCCTCGATCCCGATGCCGAAAATCTCCACGAGGCGCGGCGAGTCCTTGCCGAACAGCGTGCCGGCGACCGAGCGTACGCCCTGTTCGGTCTCCACCGTCACGCGGATCAGCGTGTTATACGCGCCTTCGCGCTCGTGGCGGATCTCGCTCACTTCAAGGCCGCGCTCCTTGGCGAGGAACGGCGCGTTGACCATGTTCACCGTATCGGAATAGCGCCGCATGAAGCCCGCGAGCACGGCTGCTGTGATCGGCTTGCCGTTCAATTCCGCCGCCGCGCCTTCGCGTTCAATGCTGATATTGTTGAGGTTGCCATGGGCCAACTGCCCGACAAGGCTGCCGAGCTTTTCGGCGAGCGCCATATAGGGCTTCAGCTTGGGGGCTTCCTCGGCGGAGAGGCTGGGCACGTTGAGCGCGTTGGTCACCCCGCCATTGACCAGATAATCGGCCAATTGCTCGGCCACTTGCAGCGCGACATTGACCTGCGCTTCGGTGGTGCTGGCGCCAAGGTGCGGGGTGCAGATGAAATTGGGCGCGCCGAACAGCGGGTGATCTTTGGCGGGCGGTTCGGTTTCGAAGACGTCGAGCGCCGCGCCAGCCACTTGGCCGCTTTCCAGACAATCTTTGAGCGCCGCTTCGTCGATGAGCCCGCCGCGCGCGCAATTGATGATGCGGATACCCTTTTTCGCGTTCTCCAACCGCTCACGGCTGAGGATGTTGCGGGTCTCGTCCGTCAGCGGGGTGTGCAACGTGACGAAATCGGCGCGGCTCAAAAGCGTGTCGAGATCGACCTTCTCCACGCCCATTTCCACCGCGCGATCTTCGGTGAGGAAGGGATCATAGGCGACCACTTTCATGCGAAGGCCAAGCGCGCGCGACGCCACGATCGAACCGATATTGCCTGCGCCAATCAGGCCCAGCGTCTTGTTGGTGAGTTCGACTCCCATGAACCCGCTCTTGGGCCACAGCCCATCCTTGGTCTGCGCATTGGCATCAGGAATCTGGCGCGCAAGCGCGAACATCAGCGCTATGGCGTGTTCGGCGGTAGTGATCGAATTGCCAAACGGCGTGTTCATCACCACCACGCCCTTGGCGCTGGCGTAAGGGATGTCGACATTGTCGACGCCGATCCCGGCGCGGCCAATCACTTTGAGATTGGTGGCGGCATCCAGCACCGCCTTGGTCACCTTGGTCGAGGAACGGATCGCAAGGCCATCATATTCGCCAATGCGCGCGATCAGCTGTTCGGGCGTCTCGCCGGTGATGACATCGACATCGCAGCCGCGCTCTTCAAAAATGCGCGCGGCGTTTGGGTCCATCTTGTCGGAAATCAAAACTTTGGGCTTGGTCATGGGAAATACCTTCCACTTGTGTCCCCGGAACCGGTCCGGGGTCCCGCTTCAAGGGCGGATATGGGAAAAGGAAAGCGGGGCCCCGGCGCGTTGGCCGGGGCGACGCTGAGATTGCGCTAGTGGACGGCGATCAGCCGTTCTTGACCTTCTCGTAGGCCCATTCGATCCACGGCAGGAGACGCTTGATATCCTCCTGCTCGACAGTCGAGCCGCACCAGATGCGCAAGGACGGGGGCGCGTCGCGGTAGCCGTTGAAGTCATAGCCGACATTGCGCTCTTCGAGCAGCTTGACGATTTTCTTCGGCACGGCGGCCTGATCCTCCGCCGACAGGCTGTCATACCAGTCGCCCTGGAACATCATGCACACGCCGGTGTTGGTCTGCTTGGCCGGATCAGCCACCATATTGCGAAGCCACGGGGTCGCCTCGATCCAGTCCTTGACGATTTGCGCATTGGCCGTGGCGCGTTCGATCAAGGCCTTGCGCCCGCCAATCGACTTCGCCCATTCCAGCGCGGCAATATAATCTTCGGTCGCCAGCATCGAAGGCGTGTTGATCGTCTCGCCTGCAAAAATCCCGCGGTTGAGCTTGTCACCCTTCTTCATGCGGAACAGCTTGGGCAGCGGCCAAGGCGGATCATAGCTTTCGATGCGCTCAATCGCCTTGGGGCTGAGGATCAGCATCCCGTGCTGCGCTTCAGAGCCCATCACCTTCTGCCAGCTATAGGTGGTGGCATCGAGCTTTGCCCAATCCATCTCCATCGCGAAAACCGCGCTGGTGGCGTCGTTGATGACGACACCTTCGCGGCCCGGCTCAAGCCAGTCGGTGTCAGGGATCATCGCGCCGGAAGTGGTTCCGTTCCAGGTGAACACCACGTCATTGCGCTGCGGGATGGTGGCCAGATCGGGGATTTCGCCATAATCGGCAGTAAGGACTTGCAGGTTGGGGAGCTTCAATTGCTTGACCGCATCCTGAATCCACACATTGCCAAAGCTTTCCCAAGCGGCGACCGAAACCGGGCGGTTCGGATCAAGCATCGCCCACATCGCCGCCTCAATAGCGCCGGTGTCAGAAGCAGGCATAATGCCGATCAGATAATCATCGGGAATGCCGAGCAATTCACGGCTGAGATCAATCGCATATTTCAGCCGCGCCTTACCCGTTGCCGAGCGGTGCGAGCGTCCAAGCGATTCGGTTTTGAGCTTATCCAGCGACCAGCCGGGGAATTTTGCCGTGGGGCCCGAGGAAAAAAACGGGCGTTCAGGCTTAAGCGTCGGCTCATGCGAGAGCCCGCGTGCGTATGCAGTCATGTATTCTCTCCTTGCAGAGAGCTCGCGCGGCGTTGGGACCGCGTGGCCCGTCGGCTGCTTTAGTAGCAAGGCGTGACAAGTCAATGACGAAAGGCGCGCGCCCCCTCGCCAAAGCGGGGCAAAGGCTCTAATCGCGGGCGGGTTATGCAACTTTCCGAACTTCGCATCGCCCTGTTCAGCGGCAACTATAATTATGTGCGCGACGGGGCGAATCAGGCCTTGAACCGGCTGGTCGGCTCGCTGCTTGATCTGGGCGCGGCGGTGCGGGTCTATTCGCCGACCGTGGCAGAGCCTGCCTTTGCGCCGACCGGCGATCTCATCAGCCTGCCGAGCTTTGCCATCCCGATGAAAGGGCGCGGCGAATATCGCATCGCGACCGGCCTTGGCAAAGCGGTGAGCCGCGATCTGGAACGCTTTGCGCCCAATATCCTGCACCTCTCCTCGCCCGATCCGGGGGCCCATGCCGCGCTCAAATGGGCGCAGGAGCGCGATATTCCGGTGCTGGGTTCCGTCCACACCCGGTTTGAAACCTACCCGCGCTATTATGGCCTGGGGTTCATGGAGCCGGTGATCGAAGGCATCCTGCGGCGCTTCTACAACCGCTGCGACATGCTGGTGGCACCGACGCAGTCGACGATTGATGAATTGCTGACGATGAAGATGCACGACCGGATCGGCATCTGGTCGCGCGGGGTGGATCGCACGGTGTTCTCGCCCGCGCGCCGCGACATGGAATGGCGCCGCAGCATGGGGCTGGCCGATGATGATGCAGCGATCATCTTCCTCGGGCGGCTAGTGATGGAAAAGGGGCTCGATGTCTTCGCCGAGACCATCGTTGAACTGCGCAAACAGCAGGTGCCGCACAAGGTGCTGGTGATCGGCGATGGTCCGGCGCGCGACTGGTTTGCGAGCAATCTGCCGGGCGGCATCTTTGCCGGGTTCAAGACGGGCGAGGCTCTGGGGGCAGCGCTGGCGAGCGGGGATATCTTTTTCAACCCTTCGGTGACCGAGGCTTTCGGCAATGTCACTTTGGAGGCCATGGCCTGCGCGCTGCCGGTGGTGGCAGCAGGCGCGACGGGTTCGGCGAGCCTTGTCAATGATGGCATCACCGGGCGGCTGGTGCCGCTTAAAGGCCTTTACGCTGATGTCGCTGCTTGCGCCGATGCGCTCGCCGCCTATTGCCACGATCCGGCCTTGCGAGCAGCCCATGGCGCTGCCGGTCTGGCGCGGGCAGGCGACTTCAGCTGGGACGCAATCAACCGGGTTGTGGCCGATTGCTATATCGAACTGATCGAGGAACGCCGCGCGCTGCAAGCCACAGAGGCCGATTGATCGCGGGCGCCGCAGCGGTGATGCTGCGGCGCCCGCGCCGGTCTTAGATGCGCTCGATGCGCTTGGCCATTTCGTCGATCAGATCGACGATCTCGTTGATGGTGCGTTCGTCCATCTTGCCCGCCACGGCGCGGTTTTTGAGCACATTGGCAAGGTTACCCATCGCCCGAAACAGATCAGGCGCACGCACGCCGTCGCCCTTGTCACCATGCCGCCCCAGCCGCCGCATCAGCGCGGTGACTTCGCTTTCGCGGGTCTGGAGTTCGCTGCGCCCCTGCTCGGTCGCGGTGAAAGGCTTTTTCGCACCTTCTGCTTCGGCAGGTTCAATCGCGCCTTCATCTTCCAGCAATTGCAGCGTGGGATAAACCGCGCCGGGACTGGGCGCATAGGCGCCGCCGGTCATCTCCTCGATCGCCTTGATCAGCTCATAGCCATGGGCAGGCTGCTCCGCGATCAGCGCCAGCAAAGCGAGGCGCAATTCGCCTGTGCCAAACATCCGGCCGCGCCGCTGGCGGGGGCGGTCGCTGTCGGCACCATCGTCCTCGGCTCGCTCATCATCCCAGCGCCAGCGCATCTTGAAGCCGGGCCCTGCAAAATTGCTGCTGCTGGTGGCAGCCATCATGGCGAGCGCTTCGCCCAGCTTGTCCCAGCCCGAACCGCGCCCATATCGATTGCCTGTCATGGTGATGATCTCCTGCATCTATGATAGGTCAAAGATATATCGCAGACCTATCTTTACAAGACAGGCCCATCACCGATGGTTCCCTTTTCCGATGAAGCCCCTATCACGCCCGATGAATGAGCGATCTGTTCGGACATGATGCCCCCCAGCCGATGGGCAATGCCTTGCGCGATGATGCGCCGCTGGCTGACCGGCTGCGCCCCGGATCGCTGGCCGAAGTTGTCGGGCAGGAACATCTGACGGGGCCTGATGGCGCGATCGGAAGGATGGTGGCGGCCGGCAAACTTTCCAGCATGATCTTGTGGGGACCGCCCGGCACCGGCAAGACCAGTATCGCAAGACTGCTGGCAGATGCTGTCCAAATGCGCTTTGCGAGCATTAGCGCGGTGTTTTCGGGCGTTAGTGACCTAAAAGCGGCCTTTGCCGAGGCCGAGAAATTTGCTGGAGCGGGGCGCCGCACGCTGCTTTTCGTGGACGAAATCCACCGCTTCAACCGCGCCCAGCAGGATGGCTTTCTTCCCTTTGTTGAACGCGGCGTGGTGACGCTGGTGGGCGCAACCACCGAAAACCCGAGCTTTGCCTTGAACGCCGCGCTGCTCTCGCGCGCGCAGGTGCTGGTGCTGAACCGGCTGGACGCAGCGGCGCTCGATACGCTTCTGGTGCGCGCCGAGGCGCTTGAAGGCCCCCTCCCTCTCACCCCCGAAGCGCGCGCTGCCATGATCGCGGGCGCCGATGGCGATGGGCGATTCCTGCTCGGGCAAGCGGAAACGCTTTACGCCGCAAGGCTGGCAGAGCCCCTTGATCCAGCCGGGCTCGGCGCGTTCTTGCAACGCCGCGTCGCGGTCTATGACAAGGACCGCGACGGGCATTACAACCTGATCTCGGCGCTGCACAAATCCCTGCGCGGCAGCGATCCGCAGGCTGCGCTCTATTACCTCGCGCGCATGCTGGTGGCAGGGGAGGAGCCGTTGTATGTGCTGCGGCGGCTGGTGCGCTTTGCCTCGGAGGATATCGGCCTTGCCGATCCGCAAGCGCTCACCCAATGCCTCGCTGCCAAGGACGCCTACCAGTTCCTCGGCTCACCCGAAGGTGAACTCGCGATTGTGCAGGCGTGCCTCTACCTCGCCACCGCGCCCAAATCGAACGCTGCCTATGCCGCGCACAAAGCCGCGTGGAAAAGCGCCCGCGACACCGGCAGCCTTGCCCCGCCGGCGCATATTCTCAATGCACCGACCAAGCTCATGAAAGAGATCGGCTATGGCGCTGGCTATGCCTATGATCACGCCGCAGCAGATGGCTTTTCGGGTGCGGATTACTGGCCCGAAGGCATGAGCGCGCAAACCTTTTACGAACCGGCGATGCGCGGCTTTGAACGCGAAGTGAAAAAGCGTCTCGACTATTGGGACAAGTTGAGGAACGAACGCAAATGACAGGCAAACAGGTGATCGGCGCGTTGGCGGCCATGGCGCTGCTTGGGGCATGCAGCGGCGCGAGCAGGGAAAAGGACGAGGCGGATGCCGCAAGCGTGGCAGCCTCTGCCCCAGCGGCGCCCGATCCCAGCACCTGCCCGCCGCCCGAATATGCCTATGACGCGGAAGAATTCGGCCCGCGCACCGATCCGCTGGTGGTGCCGGCCAGCATTGCCACCATTGCTGCGACCGACAACACCAATCTCGCTGTCACCACGCTGACAGGCGGACAGATGTGCAAGGACTTCAGTTGGGCCTACAATTTCAGCAACGAGGCACGCAGCTTTCTTGATGGGCGCCTCGTCGCGATCGGCTGGGGCGCTTATGAGGCCTTTGGCACCATGCTGTTTGATCGCGCGGGCAAGGGCACGCAGGTTGAAGTGGGCGAATGGCCTGCGCTTTCGCCCTCGCAAATGCGCATCGCAGCCTTGCAGCTCAGCCAATCGGGATATGGCGGGCTGGAAGGCTTTGCAATTTGGCAGATCACGCCTTCCGGCCTCTCCGAAATCCACCGCCTGCCCGATGATCACCGGATGTGGGAGCAATTTCCCACCTATCAGGATTTCCACATTGATCGCTGGCAGGGCGAGGGATGCCTCCTGATCTATGCTTTTGCCGATGATGATCTGGCAGCGGTTGATTTCGACCGCGCCCGCGCCAAGCGCTCACCCTTCCACGCATCCGAGCGCGCTGGCTGGCAGATTGTGCCCGGCGCCTGTGCGTAATGGCGCGGTTTGATCAGTTTATTGCGGTCGATTGGTCAGGCGCTGCCGGAGAGCGCCACAAGGGCATTGCCTTGGCGCGAGCCGATGGCGCGGGCGGACCGCCTGTGCTGCTGGCTCCTCCGCGGCGCGGGTGGTCGCGCACAGAAGCGCTCGAGATGCTGCGCAAGCTTGCCGACGAGGCCGCGCTCATCGGGGTCGATCTGGGCATCAGCCTGCCCTTTGCCGACAAGGGCGCGTTCTTTCCGGGCTGGGCCCACAGCCCGCCTGATGCTCGCAGTCTGTGGGCGCTGATCGATGAGATGTGCGCACGCGAGCCCCATCTGGGCGCAGGCGCGCTGGTCGATCACCCCGAACTTGCGCGCTATTTCCGTCGCCATGGCGGACGCGAGGGCGATTTGTTCGGCGGCGGACGCGGGCGGCTGCGCGTCACGGAATACGCACAGGCACACATGGGACTGTCGCCCTATTCCAATTTCAATCTGGTGGGCGCCGCACAGGTGGGCAAATCAAGCCTCACCGGAATGCGCGTACTTAACCGATTGGCCGAACACATGGCGATCTGGCCGATTGATCCTCTTCCACCATCGGGCCCAGTCTTGTGCGAGATCTACACCTCGCTGGCCGCGATCGAGGCTGGCCGCAGCAAGGCCAGCGCCAAGATGCGTTCGATGGAAGAGTTGAACGCGGCTCTCACAGTGCTTGATTCGCCGCCGGTCGAACGCAGCGGCGCAATCGACGATCATTCCGCCGATGCGCTGCTGACCGCCGCCTGGTTGCGCCGCGCCCATGCTGAGCCCGCGCGTTGGAAGCCCACAGGCCTGAGCCGGGAGATCGCACGCACTGAGGGCTGGACATTCGGGGCGGTTTAGCTGCCCTATCGCCTCGCTAGTTGAGGGCGGGGAAACGGTTGCGCAGCAACCGCAAGGCCGACCGGCCGCCCGCAGCGGCGCGGACTTGCCCGCAAAGCCGCGAGGATATCGCATCGCGAAGGCGATGCGCAAAACAAACACCGCCCTATCGCTTCACTACTTGAGGGCGTTTTTGTTGCCCTATCGCTTCACTACTTGAGGGCGGGCGAGCTTTCGCCTAAGGCGCGCCCTCGCCTCTCGGCGCGCCGGCTTAGCTCAGTTGGTAGAGCAGTTGATTTGTAATCATCAGGTCGCGGGTTCGATTCCTGCAGCCGGCACCACACTCCCTTCAGATTCCTGCCCGGGCCATGGTCTGGGTTGACATTGCCCCCCGCTTGCCTAGTTGGTCCGATGTGACGTTGTAACATTGCTGGGCTTTGGCCAGGTGCGATGGGATCCCGACGTCGCTGGGGCCAACAGATTACAGGGAAATTCAATGTCATTGCGTCGCTCACACGCGCTTGCCAGCGTTACGATACCGCTTTTGGGGTTTGCCTCACCGGTTCTTGCCGAAACTCTGGCTGAGGCGGCAACGGAGGATGCCGACAGCCAGATCACTGTCAGCGCAACGCGGCAGGCCTATCGCGGCGAATTTGCCGAACTTGAAATCCCTCAGGCGGAACAGGTCATCACCCAGCGCCAATTGCGCGATGTGAATGCGCTTGATCTGGTCAGCGCGCTGGATCTGTCGGCATCGGTGGCGCGGCAGAACAATTTCGGCGGGCTGTGGAATGCCTTTGCCATTCGCGGCTTTGTCGGGGACGAAAACCTGCCGAGCAATTTCCTCGTCAATGGCTTTAACGCCGGGCGTGGCTTTGCCGGCCCGCGCGATATCGCCGGGATCGAGGCGGTCGAGGTGCTGAAAGGTCCGCGCGCGGCACTGTTCGGGCGCGGCGAGCCCGGCGGCACAGTGAACCTTGTCACCAAGCGGCCCCGCTTTGAAACCGCCGGCGAAGTTCGTGTGCTCGGCGGTTCTTTCGATTTCTTCCGCGGGGAGGCGGATTTACAAACCACCCTCTCCGACGCGGTAGGCGTGCGCTTCGTCGGCTTTTATGAAAACGCCGGCAGTTTTCGCGACACCATCGAAAGCGAGCGCTTCGGCTTCATGCCCTCGGTCGCAGTCAAGTTCACCGAGGCGACACGGCTGGTCTATGAACTGGAATATACTCGCCAGAAAATTCCGTTTGATCGCGGGGTGGTGGCGATTGGCGGCGATCTGAACGCTTTGCCGCGCAGCCGCTTTCTGGGTGAGCCGGGCGATGGGCCCAACACCGCCGAAGTGCTCGGCCACCAGATCGAAATGCAGCACGATTTTTCCGATCAATGGAGCGCGCTCATTGGCGTGAATTACCGCGACACCTCGCTGTCCGGCTTTTCGACCGAGCCCGAGCTGACCGGCAGCCGTCAGCAATTGCTGCGCGATGGCCGCACGCTGACACGCCAGCGCCGGTTCCGGCAGTATGATGCCGAATATTTCGTGGCGCGCGCCGAGTTGGCAGGCAATTTCACCACCGGCGATATTGGCCACCGGGTTTTGATCGGCGTGGACACCGACCGCTTCGAGAATGATCAGGTCTTTCTGCGCGCCCGCGCGCCGGGCCTTGCGAGCAATCCCAGCGAGCAGCAATTGCAGGCGCTTGATGTGTTCAATCCGGTCTATGGCCGCTTCCCGCCCGCTGTGCCCACGCCGCTGACTGACCGCGTGGAAGTGCAGAAAAGCACCGGCATTTATGCGCAATACCAGATCAGTTTCAGCGAAGATTTCCAACTGCGCATCGGCGGGCGCTATGATGACTATTCCCAAAGCGTGACCAACCGCGCCAATGGCCGCATCACCCGTTTTGCCATCGACCGCTTCAGCCCGCAGGCAGGGGTCGTTTATCGGGTGACGCCGGAAATCTCGCTCTATGCGACCTATGGCGAGAATTTCCGCCCGCTCTCGGGGACAGATTTTGGCGGGAATTCGTTTGATCCCAACCAGTCCGAAGCGATTGAAGGCGGGGTGAAATACGCCGCCCTAAGTGGCCGCCTGACGGCCACCGCGAGCGTCTTTTCGATCCGCCAGTCGAACATTCTGGTCGCCGACCCCATCAACGCCGATTTCCAGATTGCCGCCGGCAAGGCACGCAGCCGTGGTTTTGAATTCGATCTGAATGGCGAGATTGCACCCAATCTCGATCTGTGGGTGTCCTACGCCTATGTCGATGCCCAGATCACCAATGATGTCGCAGATCCCAATTTTGGCCTTCCGGTTCCGGCAGGAAGCCCGCTGCTGAACATTCCCGATCACACGCTGAATGTGCAGCTCGCCTACACCGCCGAGGTCGCCAACCGCGATGTGCGGTTTGGCGGCGGGGTGCTCCATGTCGGCGAACGGTTGGGCGAGCTTGGGCGTGATTTCGATCTGCCCGCCTATACGCTCGCCCGCCTGTTTGCCGAAGGCGAGATTGGCGGCGGCGTGCGTTTGCGGCTGGATATTGATAACCTGTTCAACACCCGCTGGTTTGCCAATTCCTTCTCGCAGTTGTGGGTGCTGCCCGGAACACCGCGCACCGCACGAGTCACCGCCAGCTACACTTTCTAGGATCACGGCAATGACGATCAGGCTCGAAGCGCAATCGCTGATGCTCGCGCGCGAGGGCAAACGGGTGCTGGAGGATGTCTCGTTCAGCGTAGCAGCGGGGGAAACCTATGCGCTGCTCGGCGGCAACGGCGCGGGCAAGTCGACGACCTTGCTGGCCTTTCTCGGCTTTCTCACTCCCTCCAGCGGAAATGTGCGCGTTGAGGGCCGCGAGGTGGCTGAGGATGTGGCCGCAGCGCGCGCGGCGATTTCCTACCTGCCCGAGGCCGCAACGCTGTATGGCCATCTGACGGCTTACGAGAACCTCGACTATTTCCTTGGCCTTGCGGGTAAGCCGGTTACCCGCGGCGCAATGGATACAGCGCTGGATAAGGTCGCCCTTCCGGCAGAGGCGCGGGCGCGGCGGATGCAGTCTTTCTCCAAGGGAATGCGCCAGAAAACCGCGATTGCGCTGGCGCTGTTACGCGACACGCCGATCCTCCTGCTTGATGAGCCGACCTCGGGGCTTGATCCGGTGGCGATTGATGAATTTCACACCATGGTGAAATCGCTTGCCCATGAAGGGCGCACTATCCTGATGGTAACCCATGACGTCTACGGCGCGTGTCAGGTGGCAGACCGCGTCGGCCTGTTGCGCGGCGGCAGGCTGGTGGGCAGTTTTGCAACCGGCGCAGACGGCCGGATTGACACCGAACTCGTCCACGCCGCCTTTGCCGGGCGCACTGCAACATGAGCACCGCGATCAGGATAGCGCATGAAGAATGGCGTCTGTGGCTGCGCTCGCGCATGGTGGTGGCGGCTGCACTGATTGTGGCGGTGCTGATTGCAGCGACGGGCGCGCTGACGATGGAGCGGCTTACCACTCAGGCCAAACAGCGCGCCACGCAGCAAGAAGCCGCCGAAGCCGCGTTCTTTGCGCAGCCTGATCGCCACCCGCACCGAATGGTGCATTATGGTCATTACGCCTTTCGTCTGCCGCCACCGCTCAGCGTGTTTGATCCGGGCGTGGATATGGTCACTGGCCAGTCGATCTTCCTCGAAGGCCACCGCCAAAACACTGCGATGTTCGCTGATGCCAAGGCATCGGCCAACATGGGCGGCTTTGCTGCGCTTAACCCGGCAGCGCTGTATCAATTGTTGCTGCCCTTGCTGCTCATCATCATCGGCCACGGCGTGGTGCTGCGTGAACGCGAAAGCGGCACGCTTGGCGTTTTGCTGGCACAGGGGCAAAGCGCCCTGGCACTGGCAGGCGGCAAGGCGCTGGCGCTGTTAGGCGTGGTGGCACTGTTCATGCTGCCACTGGCGCTGATGGCTGCCTACGGCGTCGCCGCAGGCGAAGCGGCGGGCCCGGCGATTGCGCTGGTGGCGGGCTATGGTCTGTATCTGATGGTGTGGGCTGCGCTGGTGCTGGCGGTCTCGACGCTGGTGCGCTCCCGGTCGGCGGCGCTCGGCGTGCTGACAGCGTGCTGGCTTGCGATGGTGCTGGTGGTGCCGCGCCTTGGCATTAATGCAGCAAGCGCACTGGTGGATGCACCGGGCAAGATCGAGAGCGATCTGGTGATGCTTTCCCAAGAGCGCAAGCTGGGCGATGGCCACAATGCAAGCGATCCGGCGTTCGAACAATTGAAACAGGACCTGCTTGATCAATATGGCGTGGAGAGCGTCGAAGAACTGCCCATCAATTTCCGCGGGGTGGTGGCCAGCTATTCGGAGGAAAAGCTGACCGGTCTGCTCAACGAATTTGCCGAACGCCGGATGCAATCCGAAGCGCGCCAGTCCGAGGTGTTTGGACGATTTGCGCTCGCCTCGCCGACGCTGGCTGTCGGCGCAGCCTCGCGCGCGCTGGCAGGGACAGACCTGGCCACCCATCATCGTTTTCTGCGTGAGACCGAAAGTGTGCGGTTTGGCTTCGTGCAGGCGCTCAATGAAATGCACGCCACCAAGCTGTCTTACATCGATGACGCGCGCCGTTCGGTCGACCCCGAAGCCGAGGCTCGCACGCGTGTGAATGCACAGGCTTGGGCTGTGCTCGACAGGTTCCGCTTCGCGCCCGATCCGCCGGCCGAACGCTTCGCACGCGCGCTCGGGCCGCTGACGCTGCTGGCAGGCTGGCTGGCGGCGCTGGCGGCGCTGGTCGTTTACGCTGCGCGCAGGCTCGCGCCATGATCGCCGCCTTGAGCCGCGAGGGGCGCTTCATGCTGCGCGACCGGGCCGCTGTGGTGTGGCTGGCGCTGGCCTTTGCACTGTCGGTGGCGGCGATTGCATTCGGGATCGCCGAAGTGCGCGAACAGCGCGCCACCATTGCGGCGCTGGTCGAGGAGGACGCCGCTGATCGCGCCAACGCGATTGCCGGGCAGTCTGACTGGGGCGGGGTGGCCTACAACGCCTTTCACCTTACCTATGCACCGCCTTCTGACTTTGCCTTTGCCGCGCTCGGTCAACGCGATGCCAGCCCATGGTTGCATCGGGTTCGGATGCTGGCATTGGAAGGGCAAATTCACGAAGCCGACACGCGCAATGCGGATTTCGGACTGATCGGGCGGTTCGATTTCGCTTTCCTAACCGCCACTGTGGCGCCGCTGCTGCTTATCTTGCTGCTGTATGATCTGCGCAGCGCGGAGCGAGTGGCCGGACGCCACGACCTGCTGCTGGCTACCGCTGGGGCCGAACGCGCCGTTTGGTTGCCGCGTTCAGCCGTGCGATTTGGCGCGCTGATGCTGGCGCTGCTGGTGCCGTTCTGGGTGGGCGCAGCGCTCGAGGGTGCAAGCGCATTTGTCGTTGCCCGCGCAAGCGCTGTGGTGCTGGTGATGCTCGGCGTGTGGTGGCTGATCACAGATCGTCTGGGCAGGCGCAACACAGCGCCTGCCACAATCCTCACCACACTGATCGGGGTGTGGCTGGCGCTTGCATTGCTGCTGCCTGCGCTCGCGAAGGCGGCGATTGATGCGCGCTATCCTGTTCCCGAAGGCGGCGAAATCCTGCTGCTGCAGCGCGAAAGCGTAAACAGTGCATGGGATATTCCCAAGCAGGCAACCATGGAGCCGTTCCTTGCGCGCCATCCCGAATGGGCTGAGTATGCGACCATAGAGCGCCCATTTGAATGGAAGTGGTATTACGCGTTCCAGCAAGTGGGCGATCAGGCGGCAGAGCCCCTCGCCCGGCAATATCGCGCTGCGCGGCTGGCACGCGATGCGGCAGCAGGCAAGGCAGCGCTGGTGTCGCCCGCGTCATTGCTGGAACGCTATTTCCAGCATCTCGCCGGCACGGATGCAGGCGCCATGATTGCCTATGAAGATGCAGTGCGCGCCTACCACGCACGTCTCAGGGCTTTCTACTATCCGCTGTTGTTCCGTGACGAGCCCTATGATCCGGCCTTGCTGGAGGATCTGCCTCGCTTTACCCTGGCAGCGGATTAACAAGGGAGCGGGCAAGTGACAGGTCGGTTCTGGATTGGCCTTGCGGCCATGGCATGGAGCGTTGCCGCGCATGGGGCAGAGCGCGCGCCGCTGCCTCCCGAACTGCCATGGCAGGGGGCAAGCGAGGCTTTGGTTGCTGCAAGCGATGACCCGTGGATCACCCCTGCTGAACGCGAGGGCTTCCGCCTGACCCCCAGCTATGCTGAAACGCGCGCATGGCTGGAACGCCTTGCCGCTGCCTCGCCGCTGGTGAGCCTTCATTCCTTTGGCACGAGCGCTGAGGGGCGCGAGCTTTACTATGTGAAGATCGCAAGCGGGCCGCAGCCCAAGCCTGTGGTGCTGGTGCAGGCGGGCATTCACGCGCACGAGATCGACGGCAAGGATGCAGGCCTTATGCTGGTGCGCGATATTGCGCTGCGCGGCAAAGACGAACTGGTTAGCGCGGTCGATTGGGTGTTTGTACCGATCTACAATGTGGACGGTCACGAGCGCGCCAGCCCTTATAATGGCCCGCACCTGCGCGGTCCTGAAAACCCCGGCACGCGGAACACCGCGCAAGGGGTCAATCTCAACCGCGATTATGCCAAGGCTGACGCGCCCGAAACCCGCGCGATGCTGCGTCTGCTGCAAGAACTCGATCCGGTGCTCTACATGGACATTCATGTCACAGACGGGTTCGATCACGGCTATGATGTAACCTACACCTATGCCGGATGGGGTCGCTATGCGCAGTCAGAAGCGATCACGAACTGGCTTAATGGCGCATTCCAGAGCGGGGTGGATGCCCATGTGCGCGAGGCTGGCCACAATCCCCATTTCTACCCTGCCGCGATTGATCCCACTGACATCACCAAGGGCCTGCGTGTTTCGGCCGAAGGGCCACGCTATTCCACCGACTATGGCGATTATGCGCGCATCCCAACAGTGCTGGTCGAGATGCACAACCTGAAACCCTATCGCCAACGCGTGCTGGGGGCCTATGCGATGATCGAAGGTGCCTTGCTGACAACCGCGCGCAACTTGCCTGCGGTGACAGCAGCGATTGCCGCCGACCGCGCGGCGCGGCCTGAAACGCTGGTGGTGCGCTGGGAGCGTGATGACACCCCGCTCGAGGTTATTCCCTTCACCGGCGTTGCCTATGAAACCTACACCTCGCCCGCCTCGGGGGCTGAGGAAGTGCGCTATCTTGGACGGACCGAAGAATGGCAGATGCCGGTGATTGGCCAGCGCCCCGTGGCCTCGGTCACCTTGCCCGCCGCGTGGTGGGTTCCCCCTGCCGAGACCGCGGTGATCGCGCTGCTTGATCTGCACGGCATTGCCTATGAACGCATCGCCAGCCCGCGCGCCCTGCTGCTTGACATGGTGCAGGTTGCCGGAGCGCGGCTCGAAACTGTCTATGACACTCGGGTGCGGATGGCGGGTGAGACAGTCCACCAAATGCGATCTGTTACCATGCCCGCAGGCTCGCTGCGCGTGCCTTACGATCAGCCTCGCGGCTTGCTGGCGGCTGCGCTGCTTGAACCAGAGGCGGTGGATTCGGTGTTCGCATGGGGGTTCTTCCACCGCTTGGCAGAACCGCGCGGCAGTCTTGAGCGCTACAATGCGCTGCCCATGGCCGAAGCAATACTGGCAGCCGACGCTGAGCTTGAGCGCACCTTTATGACATGGCTGGCCGACAATCCTGAACAGGCCGCCAACCCGCAGGCACGGCTTGACTGGTTGCTGACCCGCACACCCTATGACAACACCGATCTTCCGGCCTATCCAATCGGTCGGGAGCTTGGCCCATCCGCGGACAGATAGCAGGCCGCACCAAACAGATCGCGCAAGGCCCGAAAATCAGTGCGCCGCTTTACCAAGCGCAGTGATCGTGTCCTTGCACCAGGCAATACGCGCACGCGCTGTTGCGATACCATGCTTCATCGGTGCAAGCAGATAGATCGCATGAGGGTGCTGCGCAATATTGGCTGGATCATCGATAGTCCTGAGCCGCTCCTCCAGAAAGCGCACTTCTTCTTCGGCGCGGCGTTGATAGGCGGCAAGATGTTCAATCAGCACCGCTGGTTGTGCATATGAGCCAAAGAAGAGTTTGAGCAGCAATTCATTGCGAAACCCCGTCGGTTCAACCGGATTTCTCAGCCACGCCTCAAAGACTGTTATACCAAGGTTCACTGGCGTGACCCCATGCGCCTCCCACCCCACCTCCCCGCCCGGCCACCATATCCTATTGGTATCATTGGTGGCCGGGCGGGGAGGTGGGGTGGGAGGTATGAGCGAAGCTCAACGAGCTTGAGTATTAGGCCCTCTGGCGTGATTGCGTATCTCTGGCTGGAGCGGCGCCCGACGCTTTCAACCTCACCTTTCTCGATCAAGCCAAGCCCTTCAAGCTGGCCCAGCATCGGGTAGATCTGGCCGAAACTTTCGTTCCAGAAAAAGCTCGTGCGCTCGGTGATCGCCCGCTTGATCTCGTAACCCGATTTGGGCCCATTGGCGAGAAAACCCAGAATGGCGAAGCTTGAACGTTTCTTTTTCAGTTGCTTATTCAAAGGCAAGGTTGCGTGTCCCGGTTGCGTCCGCTGCCAAGCTGATCCGCGAAGCTGGCGCAGCGCGCCAAGGCCCGCGACCTTGCGATTGCACAATGACTCTGCCGCTCACACATCGGCCTTGTCCCAAAATTCATCCCGCAGCAGCCGCTTCAAAAGCTTGCCAGTGGGCGTGCGCGGCAAATCTGCGCGGAACTCCACGCTGCGCGGAACCTTGAGGATGGAAAGGTTGGCACGGCAAAAGCCGAGAATGTCCTGCGCCAGCTCCTCGCCCGCTTTGCCCATGTCGAGCGGCTGGATGATCGCAGTGACGCGCTCGCCGAGGTCAGGGTCCGGCGCGCCGATCACGGCGGCATCTGCGATCTGTGGATGGCTCACCAGCAGGTTTTCGATCTCCTGCGGGTAGATGTTCACGCCCCCTGAAATGATGGTGAAGCTTTTGCGGTCGGTGAGATAGAGATAGCCCTCCTCGTCCACCCAACCCACATCGCCAAGGCTCGCCCAGCCATAGTGATTATGGCTAGCGCGAGTCTTTTCGGGATCATTGTGATAGGTGAGTTTCGGCCCGCCTTCGAAATGGATGAGCCCCTCGGCGCGCGGCGGCAAGGGTTCCCCTGCCTCGTCGCAAACGCGCACCTCGGCCACCACCGCCCGCCCGACCGAGCCGGGATGGGCGAGCCAATCTTCAGCAAGAATGGCGCAGATGCCAATTCCTTCGGTGCCCGCATAATATTCATCAATCACCGGCCCCCACCAATCGATCATCGCCTGCTTGATCCGGACAGGACAAGGTGCCGCGGCATGGACGGCACACCGCATGCTGGAGACATCATAGCGCCTGCGAACTTCGTCGGGCAGTTTCAGCATCCGCACGAAATGGGTCGGCACAAACTGGCCGCAGGTGATCCGGTAGCGCTCGATCAGGGCAAGCGCAGCTTCGGCATCGAAGCGTTCCATCAGCACCACCGTGCCGCCCAGCCGCATGAGGTTCATCGACCAGCGCAAGGGAGCGGCGTGATACAAGGGAGCAGGGCACAGATAGATCTCGCCCTCGCCAATGCCAAACACATTGCGGATCACGCCAAACAGCGGACTGGCAACCGCAATGTCGCCTTCTGGCAGTGCCGGGCGAATGCCCTTGGGCCTCCCGGTGGTACCCGAGGAATAGAGCATATCGATGCCGGGGCGCTGATCGGCAATCGGAGTGACCGGCATCGGTGCGAGCGCCTCGGCGAGATCATCGAAGGGAGCCTCCGCCTCGATCATGTAGAGCGGCAGGTTGGGACGACGGCTGGCGATTGCTGCGGCAAGCGGGGCATAGCGACGGGTGGTGACAAAAAGTTTCGCCCCACTGTCGGCAAGGATATATTCTGCCTCGTCTGCCACCAGCCGCGTGGAAAGGCAGGTCCAGTAAAGCCCCGCGCGCTGCGCCGCCCAGCACAGTTCAAGAAATTCCGGGCGGTTCTCGATCATCAGCGCAATGCAATCGCCGGCTTGCAGCCCCAGCGCGCGAAACAGGTGCGCGGCGCGATTTGATGCTTCATCGAGCGCACGATAGGTGAGCTGACGCCCATCGGCCATCTGCACGGCAACGGCCTCGGGCCGGGTCTTGGCATGGTGAACGGGGTGCATGGCTCAGCTCCGGTAGCGCGGCGTGGAGGCATCGCCCAATTGCGTGCCGCCATCAACATCAAGATTAGTCCCGATGACACAAGTCGCCGCCAGACCGGAGAGGAAAATCGCACCTTTGGCGACTTCATCAATCTTGCCCCAGCGGCGCAGCGCAATGCCAAGCGGCGCAGCGGTGCCGTCGCTCCGCACCACAGCTGCCATCCTATAGGCTGAGGCATTGACGCGCGCGATTGGCTCTTCGATTTCCGGGAAAAGGAGCAGCGGCAGGATCGAGCCGAGTTGTGTCGCCTCACCCGCCTCTAATAGGCGAGCGCCGCGCTGCCTGCCACCGCTAGCCATTCTCAGATAAAGCTGTGCGCGAGGCACTGGTTTGCCTTACCGTTCATGATCGCTCCCCCGAGAGCTTTGGCGATATCTTGGCGGAGACATATATCTCCCAGATAGCCTTAATGGACGTATCCGGGTGCCAAAATGGCTCACACCCCAGCGCGCCCCTATGTTTTACACCGCAAGATCAGCGCCTTGGCGCAGCTTTGCCTTGCCCATTGCAGGCTGCTATGCGCGCATCTGCAATCCACAAGGCCGACAATTTCCGTGACGCTCCCTGCCTATCACACCCTGCACGAATCGGCCTGCGCGCGCGGGGAGAAGACCTATATCGACCCTGAAACCGGCTTTATGGTGTTCACGCGCATCGCCCATCTGGCACGGGGTAAGTGCTGCGGTTCGGGGTGCCGCCATTGCCCCTATGGCAAAGCGCCGAGGAATTCGTGAGGGGCGGGCGGTCTGCATCAAAGCTAAGCGCCGAGCCGGATAAAGAAATCCTCACGCTCTGTTTGCAATTCATCGGCGCTCATGACTGACAGGGCATCAAGTTCGTTCTTGAGCGCGAGCGCCAACCGCTTCACTGTCTCGCCCGCATCGCGATGCGCCCCGCCCTTGGGCTCATAGACGATGCGGTGGATAACGCCCAATTTGAGCAAATCGCCCGCCGTCACTTTCATCGCTTCGGCCGCGTCCGCGGCTTGTGCTCCGCTGCGCCACAGGATTGAAGCGCACCCTTCAGGCGAGATCACCGAATAGATCGCGTGTTCGAGCATCAGCACGCGGTTGGCGCTCGCCAGCGCCACCGCCCCGCCCGAGCCGCCCTCGCCGATAATCACCGCGATCAGCGGGACGGAAAGCGAGAGGCATTTCTCGGTCGAGCGTGCAATGGCCTCGGCCTGGCCGCGCGCTTCGGCGTCGATGCCGGGGAAGGCTCCCGGCGTGTCAACCAGCGTGATAACCGGCAGGCCAAAGCGATCAGCCAGATCCATCAGCCGGATCGCCTTCCTATAGCCTTCGGGGCGCGCCATCCCGAAATTATGCTTGATGCGCGTCGCCGTGTCCTCGCCCTTCACATGGCCGATCACCATCACGCGGCGGCCCTGAAAGCGCGCAAACCCGCCGATGATCGCATTATCATCCCCAAAGCGCCGGTCGCCCGCAATCGGCAGGAAATGCTCGAACAGCCCTTGCGTCAATTTCTCGAAACGCGGGCGATCAGGATGCCGGGCGACCAGCGTGCGCTGCCACGGGGAAAGCCGGGCGTAGAGATCGGCGAGCAGGCGCTCCGCCCGCTCGTCCAGCATCGCCGCCTCGTCGGCCGCCCCGCCCCCTTCACGGCGCATCGCCTCGGCCTGCGTCGCCAAAGCCTCGATCGGTTTTTCAAAGGGCAGATACTGGACCACGCGAAGCCCTCCTTGGCTGCCGATCAGACTGTCATCGACATGCCGCGATAGATCCGCGCGCGATAGCGCGAATCCTCGGCATCGGGCAGCGGCGCGCCGACCAGCAGCACCGCGCGGGCGAAGCGGCGCACTTCTTCCAAGTGCTCGTCGAGATCGCGCGGCTCTTCCGAACGCACCCGGCGCGTCAAGTTGATCTGGTTGACCGGCACATCATGCACCAGCCGCTCGTTCTCCACCGCAAGCGTTGCGGTAAAGGCGTGCAGCGTCGTTTTGATGAAATTCGCCAGCGCAAAGGCCGGGCTGGTGTCGCCCATCGGCACATCGGGGCTGGTCAGCACCAACTGGCAATCATCATAAAGCGAGGCGCGGCGGCTGATACGGAAATGGTGCGTGAGGTTATCAGCCACCACGGCACGGAATTCCTCAGGGCTAAGCGGATCGTCCAATTCAAACAGCTTGCCCGGCAGCGGGGTGAAGGGTGTCGACAGGACGGTGGTGGGCTTGCCCCATTCCACCACCGCGGAGTCCATCGCGGCTTCCAGATCATCGCCGCACACCAGCGAGACAAGCTTTTCGGCCGCCTCGCCTTCGATCTGCGCCTTGATCGCTTCAAAGCCTGCCGCCGTGCGCGTAATCAACACGCAGCGCGCCGCGTGGCAATCCTCGATGAAAGCGCGGGCGGTTTCGGCGAGGTAATCGGCAAGATGTTCGCCGATGATCCACACCGTCTTGCCGCGCATCTGATCGAGGCGTTCTTGCTTGGGGCTTCCGAACAATTCGCGCTCAGTGGTGGAACGCTCCACGCTGAGGCCGCCGGAGGGCATGAAAGTTTCACCACTGACGGCGCGGTCGGCAAGGAAGAACACGGTCGCCTGCGCCACGTCATGCTCGGTCGGCATCTTGCCGAGATAGAGCTTGGAGAGGACGCCCGATCCGACCTTCTTGGCTTCCACCGCGATCTTGTCAGCGGGCAGAAATGGCGCATTCTCCGGCGGCACGCGCAGCAGCCAGTCAGCATCAGCCTCAGGCGTGGCGGGGCGATCAGCCCATTCGGGCGCGTCAAGGAAATAGCCACCCTGCCGCAGCCGACCGATCAGGCCAGCGGCAATCGAGGGGGTGAGGAGATATTGGTCCCAGGTGCACTCACCATCGCCCTCTCGCGCACAGGCCAGCGCCAACTCGCGCAATTCACGCGGGTTGTTGGTGTCGTGGCTCATCTTGACGGTGTCGTTGCGAGCGAGCCGCGAGAGCAGCGCTTCCACGCGCACGCCTCGCCGCAATGCCTTGATGCTGGCGGCATGAACGGCGTTCAAGCGCTTGTTTTCAAGGATCAGCTTACCGCGCCGTTCGAACAGCCCCGGCTTGCCGCCCGTGCCCGACAGGCGGTCGCCATCCACCGGCCCCGGCGCAATCGCGTTGAACTGCACTTCGGGCCCCAAATAGCGCGCCATCGATTCCACCATCGCGCGCTGGCCCGCCTTCGACACCGCGTAATCGGCGCGGTTGGGATAGGCGACCGCCAGATATTTCTCGCCGCCGAAATAGGACGAGACATTGAGAATATAGCCCGAACCCTGTTTTTTCATCAGCGGGACGACATGGTGCATCAGGAAGTAGTTGGAGACGAGATTGGCATCGAGCGTGTAGTTCCACGCATCCACCCCCATATCGATCACCATGTCCTCGGCGCCTGCAACCCCTGCATTGTTGATGAGGTAATCGATCCGGCCAAAGGCTTTCAAAGTCGCATCGACCGCGCCCTTCAGCGATTCAAAATTGCTGACATCGACATTGGCAAGCGTCTGCACCCGGCGTTCAACCCCGGAAAAGCCGATATCTTCCAGCTCGGAAACGATTTTGGCGCGCGCGACCGCCAACTCGCTTTCGCGGCGGGCGACCATCATCACCTTGCCGCCTGCCAATGCGAGCAATCGCGCCACCTGCCCGCCGATCCCGGCAGAACCCCCGGTGATCAGCGCCACCTTGCCAAGGTGCAAGCCGGTGATGTTTTCCGAGAACCCCGGCATGGCCTTACGCGCCCCCGTTGCCTCGCCAATATTGCCGGGAACGTAGAGCGTGATTTCCTGGATCTTGCGCTCTTTCAGCAAGATGCGCGCCGCATGGCCTGCGGTGAAGCGGATATTTTCGGCTTCCGAATTGGTGAAGCGCACGATCTGATTGCCCCACTCGGCCTGACGGCGGCGGCCGTGCGACGTGTCGATGCTGCTTTCATCGCGCCAGATGCGAATGAGCTGTTCATTGGCCGCACGCAGCATATTGGCGTAGATATCGCCCGCCCCATCACTGGTGTTGGTGATGAAGACAAAGCGCGGCTCCTGCATCAGATTGTCGTGCCGCTTCCAATACCGGCTCATCGTGCGCGCGAGCGCCATATTGCCCGCAATTTCGACATCGAGCAGCGCTTCGACTGTCGCATCATTGGCCTCGGATAAAAGGCCCTTCAACTCGCCCGGCGGCAGCATCGGCAGGAACACCGCCCCGCTGATCGCGCCATGTTCCTTGGTGTAGGCCTCGAGCGCTTCTTCCATCGCGCCTGCATCCTTGCGGTTGAAGCGAATGATCGAAAGGCCCTCCGAAATACCCAGCGCCTTGCAGCGTTTTTCCGCAATCGCCACATCGGCCGCGCGCGGCAGGCCGAGCGCCACGTTCGCCCCGCAGTTCAATTGCACCTGAGCGATTTCAAGCGCTTCGTCCCAATTGTCGCCCGCTGCCACCAGTACGGCAAGTCCCGTTCCATCCATCGAGCGCATGGTCGGGCGCGCAAGGTAGGTAGAGCGCTGTTCCTTCCTCACCGTCATCCCGTGGGTGACTTCGAAGTCGTGGCCATTATAGGCTGCGCTTTCATCGCTCCCCAAGAACACGCAGGTCGTCGCGATGTCGGTGGGGGTGGGAAAAGTCTTGGCCTTTTCATTGCCGCCGGTGGCGCGTTCAAGGCTCATCATGTCGAAGAATTGCGTGGCGGTGGTGCCAGCTTCATCGCCGCGCGCGGCATCCATCGCGGCAAAAACAGAGCGGATGCGCTCGCTTTCGATCGGGCCGGGATAGACGAGATTGACGCGGATGCCCTTGGGGCCGAGTTCGAGGCTGAGTTCCCGGCTCATCGCGTTCATCGCTGCCTTGGGCACCACATAGGCCGCGCGCGCATAATAGGGCGTGCGGCTGAAGATGGTCGAGACATTGATGATCGAGCCGCCCTCGGGGATATGCGGCGAGGCCGCGCGGGTGACATTCCACGCCACGGCCAGAATATTACGCAATGCATCCCCGACAGTCTCGCTATCGGTGGCGCCCTTCTTTTGCAGGGAGGCGAGTTCTTCTGGGGTGAGCGGCAGGTTCTCGATCGGCTGCTTGGGGCCAGCGCTGCCGGCATTGTTTACAAGGATATCAATCCGGCCGAATTTCTTGGCCACTTCGTCCATCGCCGCGCGGACCGAAGCGGGATCGCCGCCATCCAGCGCCACAGTCGCCACCCGCGATGCGTCCACACCGGTTGCCTTGACCAGCGCATCGGCCGCCGCCTCAGTGCGTTCGGGCGTGCGGCCTGTCATCACCACGGTTGCGCCTTCTGCAAGGTAATGCGTGGCAATATGGCCGCCGAGATTGCCCGCCGCCCCAGTAATAACGGCGATCTTGCCATCGAGGCGGCCAGAGGTGGACGCGGACGCGGAAACGGCTTTCGATTTGGGCGCACTTTTGGCCATCGCACTCTCCTCATAAAGTTACGCCGCGAGGGTCGCGGGCTTATTGATCTGTTCAATCTACCGGGGAGGAGAACTAAGAACGTTTCAAATTCTACAATGCTCAAGTCATGCGCCGGGTTCCCCCGAGCTTGCACTTTTTGCAGCGTCAAGTGCAGCCCACGCTTCAAGCAGCGCATCGCGGCTCATCAGCCCAAGCTCCGGCAGGGCGTGGTTCACCACATAGGTCGAACCCGTGTGGCGGTTGTCCCACATCGCCTGATGCGCCTCTGGCAGGCCATCCCACGGCACGACTTCGGGCATGGTGACTTCGAGCAGGCCGGCTGCGATCATGTCGTTCATGCGCGCGACTTCGAACGCGTTGCACAGGTGCGTGCCGAGGATGCTGGCGGTCGGCATGATGATCTTGCGCTGGCGCGTCCAGACCTGCGGCGCGTAGAAGGTGAAGCGGCTGCCCGCCATGTCCTCGGCAAAGATCACGCGTCCGGTGAAGGGCTTTACCAGCGAAGTGGAAATGCCGAGCGTGTCCTGGCCGACGCGTTCGAACACCAGATCAGGGCTGCCGCGCGGATTGTCGGGCGAGCGCAGGATCTTGCCCACCGCCGAGCCAAACGGCTTCATCACCCGGTCCTGATAATCGCGCACCGCGGCCTTGAAGACCTCGATATCCGCCTTGGCATCGGGCAGGCGCGGCATGGTTTCGGGCCAGTAGAAATTCGCGCCCTCGCGCCGCTTGATCGTCTCAAGGCTGACGATCCCTTCGATCGCATCTTCCAGCCCCAGCGATTGCAGGAATTCGCGCTGGCCATCGGTGGTGGTGGCGACCACAGAGCGCGCATTGAACAGGCGCGCGGCTTCGATCATTTCAAGGCCGGTTTCATCGAGCAGTTCGGATGAGCCGGGGCCGTAGAAGATCAGCACCGCCTCGCCCCCGCGCACATTGGCGCGGCGCAGCATTTCCTCTGGCGATGCAACGCCGGGCTTGCCCATGAAGCTGAAGTGATAGCCTGACGATGCGCCGTAGAAGGCGAGCGTGCCGCCTTCGGCCAGCAGCTGGAAACTGCGCGGGAAAGCGGTTTCGCCCGCATGGCTGACGACGTAATCCGCGAGCTTGCCGCCATTGAGCGCCTTGTAAGCCTCGACAATCGGCGCGCCTGCCGCTTCCCAAGCGCGGGCCTCAGCGGCATCCTCGGGAACGACAGTGTAGAGCCCGGTGAAGGCCGCATCCTTGCGGTTGATCGCGCCGACTGCGCCTTGCACCTCAGTGATAAACTGCGCGCGTTCCTCGGAGGAAACGAGGCCGGTCACCTGCAAGCCGGTGCGCACCGATGACCTCAGCGCATCCAGCCCCGTCCCGGTCGCCGCGCCTTCGACAAACAGCGTGCGCCCCGGCGCGATCTGGAGCGTGGTGAACAGGCAGCGCGCAATGGTGCCGAGGTTCAGCACATAGCTGCCCGCCTGCTCCAGCGTCAGATCGGGCGGGATCGCGTGCATTTGCGGCGCCTGCACCGTGAGGAACTGCGCGTGGCTGCCGGTTTCGGTCTCATAGCCCTGAATGGAGAAATCGGCATACATCGGATCATTGCCGACCTGCGGGGAGAGCAAGTCATTGGTGCCTGAATAGACTGTGACGAGATCGCCCACCTTGACGCGCCCTTGCGCCCGCGTTTCGCTGCCCAAAGCCGCGACCAGCGCAATGCCGCCCGATCCGGTGATCTGCACATCTTCCTCATGGGCATCGAAGGGCGAGACGGGAATTCCGGTCAAGGCCCAGATGTCGTTGAAGTTGACCTCGCTCGTCAGCATGTAGAGCAGCGCTTCGTTGGGCGCAGGCTCGGGCACTTTGACGACCAGCTCCTTCTCGTGGCTTTCCGGCGGGCCAAAGCGGGGCGCGCCGGTATCGGGATCGCGCGCGATGCCGAAAGCATATTGATAGGGCGGGATCGGTGTCACGCCGGGGAAGAACGGCGCGCCGACAGGCAGGAGTTCGCCTGCTGCTTCCAGCGCCTTGGCCTGTTCGGCGTGCTTGTCATACTCCCACACGCCGTCACGGCGGACGGGGAGCGGCGGGGCAACCTTGTCGATGAATTGCCGAATGCCGGTCTTGCCGCCTTCGGGATCGACGATGGCATCGGCGAACAGCGCGGCTTCCTTGGCAAGGCCTGCGGTGATGCCCTGTTCAAGGCCCGTGCGCACCGCTTCGATGGCGCGCTCACCCGCCTTGCCCCGACCTGCCCATGCCAGCTGGCCGAGGATACGCTGGAGGAAGCCATCTTCCATCACTGGCGCAAGCGCCACCGGAGCAGGCGTGTCCCAGCGGGCAATCGCGGCCTGGCGTTCGGCAAAGGCCTTGCCCAGCACCGAAGCTTCGCCATGCTTCACATAATCGCGCACCGCAGCGTGAGCCTCCGCGAGCGCATCGCGCGCGCCGTCCACCAGCACATCGACCAGCCCGATTTCGGCGGCTTGTTCCGCATCAATGCTGCGCCCACCGAGAATGAGGTCCATCGCATCGCGCAGGCCGGTCTCGCCCTTGCGATCGACCAGCAAGCGCGGCAGGCGCTGCGTCCCGCCATAGCCGGGGAGCAATCGCAGACGGATTTCGGGCTGGCCGAAGCGCGCCACCGGCTCTGCCACGCGGTAATCGCAGGCGAGCGCAAACTCCATGCCTCCGCCGAGCGCCACGCCCTGCACGGCGGCGACACACGGCTTGTTCATGCGTTCAATAATGCCAAAGGCGAGCTGCGCGTTGTTGGGCAGCACGAGCGCTTCTTCGCGGGTGTGGATTTCCTCCAGCATCTGGCGGATATCCGCCCCTGCCACGAAGGACGCCGTGCCTTGGCCGGTGAACACCACGGCCACCACTTCATCAGCGCGGGCGAGGTAATCGACCACTGTCACCAACTCATCAATCGCGCGCTCGTTCAATGCATTGACCGGCGGATTGGTGACGGTGACAGTCGCCACCTGCTTGCCGGGGGCGACATCATTATACTGCACGAGGAAATAGCGGTGGCGGTCGAACAGGGCCTGCTCATCGCTCATGCGCTGTTTGCGCTGCCAATCGGTGATGACTGTGCGCAATTCGTCCAAAGCCTCGGGATTGCGCAGCGTGGTCACATCGCCGACGTCCTCGCCCACCACCAGCGCGCGCACCATGCGGCGCATATATTTGCCGCTGCGGGTTTCGGGGAACTGGCTGACTTCGATGAAGTCGGCCGGCACGGCGACCGCGCCCTTTTCGGTGCGGACGAGATCGAACAGGCGGCGCTTGTCCTCGATGGTGAGCTTGCGGCCCGCGACCGGCACCACGAAAGCAAGCGGGGTCAGGCCCTTTTCGCGGTGGGGAGCGCCCACCACCAGCACATTGCCAACGGGCGAATCGGGAGCGAGCGCCTTGTCGCGCAGCACCGCGCCTTCGATTTCTTCTGTGCCCATGCGGTGACCCGAAACATTGATCACATCATCGGATCGGCCATGCAGCGAGAAAGAGCCATCCTCATGCGCAATCGCGAAATCGCCCTGCGTATAGGCCCACACGCCCTTCCAGCGTTTCCAATAGCCTTCTTCCCAGCGCGCCGCATCGCCTTTCCAATCCCCAAGCACGCGGCCATCGGCGACACGGAAATTGTCCATGTCGCCCCAGATGGTCCGGGCAAGGTAAGGATAAGGCGCGGTGATGACGATCTCGCCTTTCTCGCCCATCTCTGCGCGCCGCCAGTTGACGCCGCCCGCCTCGGCCGCGCGGGCAAAGGGCGCCTCACCGCCGCTTGCCTCTTCATCCTCAACCCACACATCACCCACCACCCAGGGCAGCGGGAAGGCGTGGGCGTCAGGGCGCAGCGGGAAATCGTTGTTCGCGTAGAAATGCGTCCAAGCGATGCCGCCATGCTCGGTCGCCCAATAGGAATTGATATATTGCGGCGTGACATGCTCCATCCCGAAGGCCTGCACGCTCGGGCTGACCGGCTCGGCGCAGAAAGTCGCGACGCGAAGGCCTCCCATGTCGTAGCGCTGCAAATCGGCCAAGTTCGACGGATCGCTCATCACGCTTTTCAAAAAGGTGACGCCCGCCTTGAAGATCGTGACATTGTGGCGTTCAATCATCGAGGCAAAGCGGCCCGCGTGCGGGAAAACCGGCGAGCCTTCGAACACCACGCTCGTCACCCGCGTCATCAGCGGCGCGCAAATGAGATAGCTTTGCCCCGTAATCCAGCCCGGATCGGCGACCACGAACAAAGTATCGCCGGGGCGCGCATCAAAGCTTGCCGCCATCGTCTCGGCGACGCCTGCGGCATAGCCGTGGGAATGCACGATCCCCTTGGGCTTGCCAGTGCTGCCTGAGGTGTAGATGAAAAACATCGGGTAATCGGCATCAACCGGCATCGGCGGCGAAGCGGCCCAGATCGCGCGCACGAAATCGGTGTCAGGCAGCGCCATGAGATCGGCTTGGCTGTTCACCGCAAAACCCGCAGCCCGCGCTTTTTCGAGGATCACGCCGAGCGCTGCGTCCGTCAGCTCATGGCTCCACTTGTCGCGCTCCTCGCGCCAGATCATGTCGGCTGTGCCGGTGTGGCGGCACACGATCACCGCCTCAACCCGCGGCGGCAGGGTGACGAGGCTTGAGGCTATCGCGATCCGCACCCGCGCTGCATCGGCGCTGGAAATGCGCCCTTCATTGCCGAGTTGGATGAGCGCCTTGCCCACGCCGCGCATCACGTCCGAGCGATCAACCGTGATTTCGCCCGCCAAGGCTTCACGCACCGTGTCCAGAATGGTCTGCTGATCCGCCGCTGGCAGATCGAGATCAAGACGCCCAAGAATATCGAGCGCGGTCGTGACGGGGACGAAATTATCGAGCGCAGGATCGGTGTAGGCGTTCTTGAACGGGGCGACCTGCGCGGTGCGATAGGAGCCGTCCGAGGTCACGATCACCTTGGCGCCGGTATCGGCGATCCGGTCGGACAGGGTCTTGTCCGAAAAGCCGCCGAACACCGCCGTGTAGACGACGCCCATCCGCTTGGCGCCTTCGGTCCAGTAGATCTGCGGCACGATGCTCGGCATGTTGAGCGCGATGCGATCACCGGGCTTTACGCCCAGCGCCTGAAGCGCGACGGCGCACTTGGCGCTTTCGAGCAGCAATTGGCGGCGCGAGACAGTGAAGCAATCGAGCGGCGCGCCCTTGCCGCCAAGCGCCGACATGTCCCAGCGATCGCCTTCGAAGATCAGCGCCGCTTCCTCGCCGTGGCCTGAGAGCACGTGGCGATCCATCTCGGAGAAGGCGGCATTGGTGCGCCCGCCGACGAACCAGCGCCAATGCGGCGGGTTCGAGCCATCAAAGGCGGCATCCCACGGCGCGAAATCGGCCGGCAGATCGGGGCTGACAGCTTCGCACGTCGCCGCATCCCAGCCGTGCCACGCGCCGTCTGCGCCCTTGGCCAGCCACGCGCCCGACTCGCCCACACCAGCCACAAACCAGTGCATATTGCGCGCCGCAATATTCCCGTGAAACGCGCCCGGATCGGCCAGCACATCTGCGCGCATGGCCTCCCAATCGGCGCGGTTGCCGATCGGATTGGTCATGCGCGCGGCAGCCACAAGGCCGGTATCTGCTTCAGCCAAAACAAGTCCTCCCCCGGATGCCCGGCACAAGCCACAGGCATCGCAATCGACACTCAGCAGTGCAGATTTGCAGCAAAATTGCGCACACAGGCGCGATCAGGCAACAAACTGCAAAGTCAGTTTCCGGTTTCGCAACGCTGCATTGCAAAAAGCGTTCCGAGACCCGAGTCGCCCGGGGAGGAGATTGCCTTGGTCTAACCCAATTCAGCCGCGCCCGCGATAGGGAGCTACGCCCTGATCTGGCACCCACAGGCCTTCAGGCTGAGCACCCGTCTGCCAGAACACGTCTATCGGAATGCCGCCGCGCGGGTACCAATAGCCGCCGATCCTCAGCCAGCGCGGCTGCATTTCCTCCGCCAGCCGCTGGCCAATGCCGACTGTCACATCCTCGTGAAAGCCATTGTGGTTGCGGAAAGAGCCGAGAAACAGCTTGAGGCTCTTGGATTCCACAATGGTCTCACCCGGCGCGTAATCGATCACCAGATGGGCAAAATCGGGCTGATCGGTGACCGGGCACAGCGAGGTAAATTCAGGCGCGGCAAAGCGCACCAGAAACAGCGCGCCGGGCCGCGGGTTGGGGACATAGTCGAGCACCGCTTCTTCCGGTGAGCGCGGCAAGGGGCTGTCCTTGCCGAGAAAGGCAGGGTTGAGAGCGGGGGTATCGGGGGTGTCGGTCATGGGCAGCGCTGTTGCCGCGAAACCGGGCACAGCGCAAGCAAGGAACTGGACGCGCGAGCGCTGCCGCTTATGGAGAGGTGGATTGCCACACCATCACAGCACCAGATTAGCGCCCATGATCTCACAAACCCACTCTCACAAGCGCATGAGCGCATCCACGCCCCCACAGGCCGCACGGCTAGCGCTCGCTGCACTAATGTCCAGCGCGCCTCTCGCAGCTGCGCCGCCGCCGCTGGAACTGCCCGCCCCGCAGCCTGCCCCGTCTCCGCCGCAAGCCCCGTTGGAACTGCCGCCGACCGCGACGCCGACCCCCACGTCATCCCCCACACCCCCGCCCAGCCCGCCAGCCGCACAGCCCTCGCCAGCGGCCACGCCTGACGCGGCGGATGCGCCGCGCGCTCTCGCACCCTCGCCCGCGCCGGTTGATGAAGCTGCTGCAGCACCGGAACCTGCGGAGAGCGAAGAGGCGGACGAAACGCCGCTGCTTTCGCCGGAAAACGAACCCTTGCCACAAGCGCCCTCTTCAGCAGTGGGCGACAGCGTGTGGCCTGCATGGTGGCCGTGGGCGGCGGGCGCGCTGGCTGGCTTGGGCGCGCTGCTTGCCGCACTGGTTCTCCTGCGCCGCCGCCAGCCCAAAGTCTTGCAGCTGGCCGCTCCTGCCAAGAGCGCGGCGGCGGGAGCCACAGGCAGCGCAGATGCGGTGCCCGCGCGCCTCGATTGCCAGCTCGACATTCTCTCTGCCTCGCGCAGCCTGATGATGTTCACCATCGAATACCGCCTTGAAATCGCCAACCGATCAACCCGCGCGGTGCGCGATCTTCAGGTCACCACCCGGCTCGGCTATCCGGGGCGCACAGGAGAAGAAGCCGCGCTTGCCCCCGGGGCCGAGCACGGCGAGATTCTCCCACGCATCGGCCCGCACCAGAGCCGCAGCGTCACCGGCACGTTGCGCCTGCCGCTCAGCGAAATTGCCCCGATCCGGCAAGGCGCAAGCCCGCTGCTGATCCCGCTGATCCATCTCATCCTTGAAGGCGCCGGCTACCCGCGCGAGACGCGCGTTTTCGTCGCCGGCACCCCGAGCCCCGCCAATCTCGGGCGGCTCCAGCCGATCCGCCTCGACACGACGCCGGGCGGGATTGCGGGCGTGCGCGCCCTGCCGGTGAACGCACCCTAAGCGCCCCTTGGCGTGAGAGCCCCGCGCGGCTAGGCTGATCGTCATGACCGATACTTTCCCCGCGCTCGTTTCAACCGATTGGCTCGCTGACAATCTCGCCAATGCAGGTGTGGTGGTGCTCGATGCCTCGCACCACCTGCCCGCTGCGGCCCGCAAACCCAGCGCGGAATATGCAGCAGGGCATATTCCGGGCGCGCGCTTTCTCGATCTGGCGAGCCTCGTCGATACCACCTCGAACGTGCCAGCGGCCCTGCCGCGCCCCGAACAGCTGGCCGAACGGCTCGCCAGCCTTGGCGTCGCGCCGGACGCTCACATCGTGCTCTATGATGACAGCGCAATCCGCACCTCGGCGCGCGCCTGGTTCATGCTCACCGCGAGCGGGTGGGATAAGGTCGCGATCCTTGATGGCGGGCTTGCCAAATGGCGCGCGGAAGGCCGCCCGCTTGACAGTGGCGAGCCCGCCATCACCCCAGCCGCGCCCGCCGCGCTTCACGCCCCGCGCGATGTCCGCAGCAAGGCGAATATGCTCAGCAATCTGGCCACCCGCGCCGAACAAGTGCTCGATGCGCGCTCGGCTGATCGGGTCTATGGCGCGGGGATTGATCCGGTTCACGGCGGGCCCAACGGACGCATTCCGGGCGCGCTCAACCTGCCTTACACCGCAGTGCTGAACGCGGATGGCACTTACAAGAACCGCGACGAATTGCGCGCCGCTTTCGAGGGCGCGGGCGTTGATCTCGCCCGCCCCGTCACCACCTCCTGCGGCAGCGGGGTGACGGCAAGCGTCCTGCTGTTTGCGCTCCATCTGATCGGCAAGCACGACACCGCGCTCTATGATGGCAGCTGGAGCGAATGGGCCGCCGATCCGGCGACACCGAAAGCGCAAGGGCCGGAGGCATGAGCGGCGGCGGAGACCACAACCAGCGCCGCCCCGCCACCCGCGTGGTGCGCGGCGGCAGGCGGTCCGAGTGGACCGGGCCGGTCGTCAATGTCCCCGTCTGGCGCGGTTCAACCCATCTTTACGCCAAGGATGCCGATCGCCACGCGGCCGGGCGCAACAATGCTGACGGGCAGTTCTTCTACGGCAGGCGCGGCGCGCCGACGCAGTGGAGCCTTGCCGAAGCGCTGACCGCCCTTGAACCCGGGGCCTATGGCACGGTGCTTTACCCCAGCGGCGTGGCGGCGATTGCAGGCGCGCTGCTGGCGGTGCTTAAGCCGGGTGATCATCTGTTGATGAGCGACAATGCCTATGATCCCTCGCGCTCCATGGCGACCGGCCTGCTCAAGCGGATGGGTGTGAGAACGACCTTTTTCGATCCGCTTGATATCCCCGTCTACCGCGCGCTGTTTGCAGACAGCGTGCAAGCGGTGTGGCTTGAGGCGCCCGGCAGCCTCACTTTCGAGATTTGCGATGTGCCGCAGCTCGCTGCTATCGCGCGCGAGCACGGCGCGGTCAGCCTCATCGACAACACCTGGGCAAGCCCCTTGGGCTTTGCCGCACTCCGGCACGGGTGCGACATCACCATGATGAGCCTGTCCAAACACGTCGGCGGCCATTCCGATCTGATGATGGGGTCCTTGAGCGCGGGCGAGCGGTGGTATGGCGCGCTGCGCCGCACCGCGCAGGATCTGGGGCAGGTTGTCTCACCTGATGATGCAGCGCTCGCCGCACGGGGCCTCAGGACGATGGCGGTCAGGCTTGAGGCGCAAACGCGCGCGGCGATCAAGATTGCCGATTGGCTCAGCGCCCAGCCGCAAGTCGCGCGGGTGCTGTGCCCGCTGCTGCCGGATGATCCCGGCCATGCCCTGTGGCAGCGCGATTTCACCGGCGGCTGCGGATTGTTCGCGTTTGTGCTCGCCAGCGATGATCCGGGCGCAGCGGCGCAGGTGGCAGACGCGCTTGACCTGTTCGGCATCGGCTATTCGTGGGGCGGCTATGAAAGCCTCGCCCTGCCGATCCGCCCATCCGATCATCGCAGCCTGATGGCCGATGCGACCAGCGGACGGCCCTCTTTAAGGCTGGCGATCGGGCTGGAGGATCCCGATGATCTCATTGCGGATCTCGCGCAGGCCCTCGGGCAAATGGAGCCGCGGTGAGCGCGCCAGCCCCGCCCCTACCCGATGCGGACGAGAGCGCGGCGCCCGATACCGCTGCTCCCGTCCCGGCACCCGAGCCTGCCAGCGAGCCGCAAAACACCGAATTGCTGCAAGGCGTTGATACCTTGCGCGATGAAGTCGCCGCGCGCAGCGATGCCGTGGGCAGCGTGATTGATCTGCTTGATGCCATTGGGTTCACCATAGCTGACACGCGCTTTTCCCTGCTGAGCGCGCTGGTTGTCGTGCTGGTGGTGCTGGGAGTGTTCCTGCTTGCACGGCTGGGGGAACGGATCGGGCGGCTGGTGTTGCGGCGCATCAAGACGCTCGATCCCTCGCAAACTCTGCTCGCCGACAAGCTGATTTCGGTGCTGGTCTGGGCGATTGCGATCCTGATCGGAATTGATCTGCTGGGCATTGATCTCACGGCGCTGACAGTGTTTTCGGGCGCCTTTGGCCTTGCGGTCGGCTTTGGCCTGCAAAAGACCTTCGGCAATCTGATTGCGGGCATTATCCTGTTGATGGATCGTTCGATCAAACCCGGCGATGTGATCGCGGTCTCGGACATGGCGGGACGCGAAAGCTTCGGCCAGATTCGCCAGATCGGCATCCGCGCCATCTCGGTGGTGACCCGCGACATGAAGGAATATCTCATTCCCAACGAAAACCTGATGATCAATCAGGTCGAAAACTGGTCTTACAGCGCGCGCGAGGTGCGGGTGAAGGCCGATGTCGGCGTCTCGTATAATTCCGATTTGCGCCTCGTTGAAAAGCTCCTGATGGAAGCGGTGCAGAAGCCAGCGCGGGTGCTCAAGCAACCGGCCCCGCGGGTCTTGCTGATGGGGTTTGGCGACAGTTCGGTCGATTTCCAGATCCGTTTCTGGATCTGCGACCCGGAAGAAGGTGTTGCCGGGGTCCGCTCGCAGGTGCTGCTGGCGGTGTGGGATCTGTTTCAGGAGCACGGCATCGAAATTCCTTTTCCGCAGAATGATCTCAATCTGCGCGATAATGAACAATTCCAGCAGCTTGTCGCCGCGATCAGCCAGCGGGTTCAGGCTGACAAATCACCTGAGGACAAGGCCTAAAGCTGGCCTAGTAGGGGGCAAAGCCATTCTCACTGGCGCGGGCCCGCGCGCAGGCCCACATGGGCGCCATGAGCAATCCTGGAACTATCTATCTGGTCGGCGCAGGCCCCGGCCCGGCTGACCTTCTCACCCTGCGCGCAGCCCGCCTGATCGAGCGCGCCGCAGTGATCGTGCATGATGGGCTTGTCGGGCCCGATGTGCTGGCGCTCGCCAGCCCGCAAGCGCGGCTGATATCCGTCGCCAAACAACGTGCGCGTCACACCCTGCCGCAGGAGGAAATCAGCGCGCTGTTGGTGCGCGAGGCTTTGCAGGGCCATGATGTCGTGAGATTAAAGGGCGGCGATCCCTTCATCTTCGGGCGCGGGGGCGAGGAAGCCGAGGAAGCGATTGCAGCAGGCGTTCGCGTCGAGGTCGTCCCCGGAATTTCGGCCGCCAATGGCGCAGCCGCCGCCAGCGGCATCCCGCTTACCCATCGCGACGCGGCAAGCATCGTCAGCTTTGTCGCTGGCCAGTGCAAGGGGCTGTCCGAACAGAACTGGGCGGGCCTTGCGGGCAAGGGGCGCACGCTGGTGATTTACATGGGCGTCTCGACCGCTGCCGCGATTTCGGAGAAATTGATGGGCGATGGCCTTGCCCCCGATATGCCGGTGGCGGTGATCGAGAACGCCGCCCGGCCCGAAATGCGGGTGCTGCGCGGCTTGCTCGCGGGCCTGCCTGATCTGGTCGAAGCACAAGCCGTCAAAAGCCCCGCGCTGATCGTGATCGGAGAGGTCACCGCTCGGGATAACACCGCGCTTGCCGCTTTCTCGACGGAGGTTGCCCAATGAAAATCCTCACCGGCAATGATCTGCGCACCGGCGCTGTGACATGGTGGGATGGCACCGGCTGGTCGCTTCATGTCAATGATGCGGTGGATGTCGGTGATGAGGCCGAGGTAATCATCGCTCGCGAAGTCGCCGCGCGGCGCGTCAACGTGCCCTATGCCATCGAGGCCACCCGCGCCATTGATGGGGTGCGCCCAGCGCACATCAAGGACCGCATCCGCGCGCTCGGCCCCACTGTGCGGCCTGACTTGACGCTCAAACCCCAAGACCCCCAAGCCATCGACTGGGTAATCTGATGTATCTTTACGACCACTATGACCAAGCCATGGTCGATGCCCGCGTCGCGGAATTCCGCGATCAGGCGCGCCGCCGCTTGGAAGGCAAATTGACCGAAGACCAGTTCAAACCCTTGCGGCTGATGAACGGGCTCTATTTGCAACTCCACGCCTATATGCTGCGCGTGGCCATCCCCTATGGCACATTGAACAGCCGCCAGATGGAAGTGCTGGCCGACATCGCGGACAAATATGATCGCGGCTATGGCCATTTCACCACCCGCCAGAATATCCAGTACAACTGGATCAAGCTGGAGGATGCAGGCGACATCCTCGCCGATCTGGCGAGCGTTGAAATGCACGCCATCCAGACCAGCGGGAACTGCATCCGAAATATCTCGGCCGATCACTTTGCAGGCGCTGCCGCCGATGAAGTGGCCGACCCGCGCCCCTATGCCGAATTGATGCGGCAATGGTCGAGCTTTCACCCCGAATTCAGCTACCTGCCGCGCAAGTTCAAGATCGCGGTGATCGCAAGCGCAAAAGACCGCGCGGCGATGCGGCTCCACGATATCGGCATCCGCATTGTGAAGCGCGGCAATGACTCTGGGGGCGAATTGGGCGCGCAATTCTATGCAGGCGGCGGGATGGGCCGCACCCCGATGATCGCGCCATTGATCCGCGATTTCGTGCCGCTCGATCAGCTTATCACCTATGCCGAGGCGTGCCTTCGCGTTTACAACCGCTATGGTCGGCGCGACAACAAGTACAAGGCGCGCATCAAGATCCTCGTCCATGAACTGGGCGCTGCCGAATACACCCGGCAGGTGGAGGAAGAATTCGCCCATATGCTGGAGCAAGGCGTGGAGCCGCCGCGCGAGGAATTGGCGCGGATTGCGGCGTTTTTCGCCGATCCGCCGTTCGTGGACGCCCCCAAGAGCATTGACCGCTCCAACCCGGCGTTTGACGCTTGGGTCAAGGCCAACACCCACCGGCACAAGCACGACAGCTACGTCTCTGCCGTCATCAGCCTCAAGCCCGCAGGCGGCATCCCCGGCGATGCCACGGCCGAGCAGATGCGCGTGATGGCGCGGCTCGCGAAGCAATACTCCTTCGACGAATTGCGCGTCATGCACACCCAGAATGTGCTGCTCCCCCATGTCGCCATCGCTGATCTTCCGGCGGTGTGGGCAGCGCTTGACGCAGCAGGGCTGGCGGCGGCCAATATGGACTCAATCGAGGACATCATCGCCTGCCCCGGCCTTGATTATTGCAGCCTCGCCAACGCCCGCTCGATCCCGCTCGCACAGCGCATTTCGGAAAAATTCGCCGCCACCGGCAAGAGTGCGGCGCTCGGCGAATTGAAGCTCAAAATCTCGGGCTGCATCAATGCCTGCGGGCACCACCATGCGGGCCATATCGGCATTCTCGGCGTCGATAAGAAGGGGCGCGAGAATTACCAATTGTCGCTCGGCGGCTCCGAAGCTGAAGATGTCAGCCTCGCCAAGATCACCGGCCCCGGCTTTGACGAGGATGGCGTGATCGCGGCGGTTGAAAAAGTCACCGACGTCTATCTGGCGCGCCGCGAGGATGGCGAACGCTTCCTCGACACCTATCGCCGCATCGGCATGGAGCCGTTCAAGGAGGCGCTTTATGCGTAAACACGGCCTCAGGACCGCCGCGCCCTCGGCAATGGCAGTGCATGTCAACAATGGTTGCGATGGCGGTTACGCCGCCAAAGGAGGCCGGGATGGCTAAGGATATCGGCACTTCCCCTGACGAAGTGCAATTCCGGTTCCGCGACGATGAGCCGGTCGATCATGGCACTGTCACTGTGGACAGCGCGCTCGATCAGACCAACGCCACCGCCGTGCGCATTGAGCCCGGCGATGATGCGCGCTTGCTTTTGCCCTTCCTTGATCGCCTCGCGCTGATCGAAGTGAACTTCCCCAGCTTTGGCGACGGGCGGGGCTATTCCTCGGCCCGCATCCTGCGCGAAGCGGGATACACCGGCGAATTGCGCGCCGTGGGCGATGTGCTGGTCGATCAACTCTCCCACATGCGCCGCTGCGGGTTCGACAGTTTCGCCCCCGATACGCCGCTCGATCCCGAAGATGCGGCCCGCGCCTTTGCCACCTGGGACAATGTCTATCAGGCCGCCGCCGACAGCAGGCCCACCATTGCGAGGTTGCGTCATGAAGCCTGAAGCCGCCGCACGAGCCCGCGACACGCTCGATCTTGCTCCGCGCTTTACCGAGCACGACGCGGTGCGTTTGAACCGCCTTTTTCGCGGTGCCTCGACCGAAGAAATGCTCACCAGCGTGATCCGCGACAATCTGGCGGGCGATCTGGCGGTTGTCTCCAGCTTCGGGGCGGAAAGCGCGGTGCTCTTGCATCTGGTGGCTAGCGTTGATCCATCCGTGCCGGTGCTGTTTCTCGATACCGGCAAGCATTTTGCCGAGACGCTGGCCTATCGCGATGAATTGGCTGCGCGTCTGGGGCTCAATCTGGTGGTGCTGGTGCCCGATGCAGAGGAACTGGCCAAGCGCGATGAGAGCGGGCTCAGGTGGTCCTATGATCCCGATGGCTGCTGCGAGCTTCGCAAGGTCCGCCCGCTTGAAAAGGCGCTGACGAATTATGATGCCAGCTTCACCGGGCGCAAGGCGTTTCAGGCGGCCACCCGCGCCAATCTGCCGCGCTTTGAACTCGACACCTCCGATGCGGCTGGCCGGCTCAAGATCAACCCGCTGATCGATTGGGACGCTGGCCAGATCGAGGCCTATTTCATCGCCCACGATCTGCCGCGCCACCCGTTGATCGCAGCTGGTTATCCGTCAATCGGTTGTTCGCCCTGCACCTCGCAGGTGGCGCCCGGCGAAGACCCGCGCTCAGGCCGGTGGAAAGGCTGGGACAAGACCGAATGCGGCATTCACAAGCCAGGGGAAGAGCCGTTTCTCTGATCGCCCTAATCGTCATCCCAGCGAAAGCTGGGACCTAGGGCCTCACCGGATACCGCTTGCCGCTCTAGGCTCCAGCTTCCGCTGGGGTGACGGGATGGCTTCTACAACCACCCCTTGGCCCGATACCATTCGGCAGTGGCCTTGAGCCCCTCCTCGCCTGCAATCTGGGGCTCCCACAAGGTAGGCGGCGGCTTGCGGTCAAAGCGTGACACCCAATTGGGGTGGCACATATAGCCCACCCGGTCGGGCGTGAGCTTGGCCTTATCCCCGCGCAGCACGCCATCGATCTTGGCTGCAAGTTGCAGCATACCTTGCGGCAGATGGGGCGCGAATACCTTACGGCGCCCGACTGCCTCACCAATTGCCTGCGCCAACTCCTTGTGGCTCCACCCGCCCTCGCGGCCATCATCAGGTTCGTAAGTTTGTTTGCTGATCGCCCTTCGGCTTGCCGCGTCCTCAAGTAGCGAAGCGGTAGGACCGGCAAGCGCAACAAGCAGCTCCGCCAGATCGCGGACATGGATGATCGAGCTCGCCCCGCCGGGTGGCAGCGGGACAAAGCCCGCCTTGGCGGTGCGGAACATCTCCAGATAATCAACATCGCGCGGGCCATAGACACCGGGCGGGCGCACTGTTGTCCAGTCGAGGCCCGAAGCCTCCACCAGCGCTTCTGCCTCTGCCTTGGACGCGCCATAGGTGGACAATTCGGGCTTCCTTGCAGCGAGCGAGGAGACGAACACCAGCCGCTTGATGTTTGCGCACTTCATCGCCGCGATCACATTGGCCGTGCCAGTAACATTGGCGGCATGAAATTGCGCCGGATCGGGCGTGTTGGTGAGGCCTGCAACATGGATCACCGCGTTGGCACCCGCCACCAGTGCGCCGAGTGCGCCGGTATCATCCAGTGTGCCACGCACCCATGTGACGCCTTCGACCGGGGGCTGTTCGCGCCGGGTGAAGGCGCGCACTGCATGGCCCGCTCCGAGCGCGGCCTCGAGCGTGTGCCCCCCGACAAAACCGGTTGCACCGGTCAATGCGATGATCATGACAGCAGCACCAAATGATCGCGATGGATCACGGCTGCGCGCGGGGCGTAGCCGAGGCGTTCAGCCTGATCTTCGGCGCGGCGGCCGGCAATCAGCTGCACTTCGGCCGCGTCATATTCTGCAAGGCCCTGGGCCAGCCGCTCACCCTTCATGCTCACGATGCTCACGAGATCGCCGCGGCGGAATTGGCCCGAGACGCCAACGATCCCCGGTGCCAGCAGGCTGGCACCGCCCCGCAAGGCCTCGGCGCAGCCTTTATCAACCCGCAGCTCGCCTGCCGGCGCCAGCCTGCCGCCAAGCCATGCCTTGCGCGCACCCTCACCGCGATGGGCGAGGAACAGGGTGCCGCGCCCCGCCGTCAACGCCGCGCTGATCGGAGCCTCGGCTTTGCCGGTAATGATCCCGAGCGCGATCCCCGCGCGCGTCGCAATCTGCGCCGCCTGAAGCTTGGAGCGCATTCCGCCCGAGCCAAGACCGGAGGAAGAGGCGCTACTCGCCATCGCCATCACTTCAGGTGTGATCGCATCAACCACCGACACCAGCTCGGCCCCTGCCTCGCGCGGGTCGCAGGTGTAAAGCCCGTCCACATCCGACAAAAGCAGCACCACATCCGCGCTGGCCGCCTGCGCCACGCGCGCGGCCAAGCGATCATTGTCGCCAAAGCGGATTTCCTCGGTCGCAACGCTGTCATTCTCGTTGATCACAGGGATCGTGCCCGCCGATAGCAGCCGGTCGAGCGTTGCCGACGCGTTGAGATAGCGCCGCCGGTCTTCGAGATCATCGAGGGTCAGCAGCATTTGCGCCGCCGTAATGCCATGTTCGCGCAGGGCGCCCGACCACAGATCGGCAAGTTCAATCTGCCCAACGGCCGCCGCCGCCTGCGCATCGGCGAGATTGGCCCGCCCGCCTCTGGGAAGCGCCAGCCGGGCCGCGCCCAGCGCAATCGCGCCCGAGCTCACCACGATCACCTGCGCGCCGCGCTCTCGCAAAGCCGCCAGATCGCCTGCCATGCTGGAGAGCCATTCGCGCCGCGGCGTGCCGCTTTCGATCAGCAGCGCAGAGCCGATCTTCACCACAATGCGCCGCGCGCGACCGATATCCCGCAACCCCGCCAGCATGGCGCCCTCTACAGCGGCGACCATTCGTCGGCCTCACCTTGGGCTGCGTCCTCGATTTCATGGCCCTTGGTTTCGGTGGCGGTGCGATCAGGCAGATAGCTGAGCACCGCATCCATCAGCGCCTCAATGCCCTCGCCCGTTGCGCCCGAGACGGCAAAGACTTGCTCTGCGCCGGCTGCCTGCAGTTCTTGCGCGAAGCCTGCCACCAGTTCGGCATCCGCCAGATCAAGCTTGTTAAGCGCGATCAGGCGCGGCTTGTCCTCAAGCCCGCCACCATAGGCGGCGAGTTCCTCCTCGACGATCCGCAAGGCTTCGGCAGGGTCGGCATCCTCGGTGCCGGTGATGTCGATGAGATGGATCAGCACGCGGCAGCGCTCAATATGGCCAAGAAAGCGATCACCAATCCCCGCGCCATCGGCTGCCCCTTCGATCAAGCCGGGAATATCAGCAAGCACGAATTCACGCCCCTTGTGACGCACCACGCCCAGTTTGGGCACCAGCGTGGTGAAAGCATAGTCGCCCACCTTCGCCCGCGCGTTGGAGACCGCATTGATAAATGTTGATTTGCCGGCGTTCGGCAGGCCCACCAGCCCGACATCAGCAAGCAGTTTCAGTCGCAGCCACACCCACATCTCTTCGCCCGGCATCCCCGGCTGGTGCTGGCGCGGGGCGCGATTGGTCGAGGTTTTGTAAGAGGCATTGCCGCGGCCGCCCATGCCGCCTTCAAGGAACACCACGCGCTGGCCGACTTCGGTGAAATCGGCGAGCACTTCGTCCTTGTCTTCGGAGATGACCTGCGTTCCGACCGGCACCTTGATGACAAGCGGCTTGGCGCTCGCACCAGTGCGATCCTTACCCATGCCGTGCCCGCCGCGCTGCGCCTTGAAATGCTGGGTGTAGCGAAAGTCGATCAGCGTGTTCAGCCCCGCAACCGCTTCGAACACGATATCGCCGCCGCGCCCCCCATCGCCGCCATCCGGGCCGCCATATTCAACATATTTCTCGCGCCGGAAACTGACAGCGCCGGGGCCGCCTGCGCCGGATTTGAGATAGATTTTGGCCTGATCGAGGAAATGCATGGCAAACTCCCTATGCATTTCTGCGACGGATTGCGAGGGGGATGATCAAGACGCCGCCAGTGTGGGTTAGATCATCAATGGCCACCTGGTGGAGCCGAGGGGGATCGAACCCCTGACCTCGTCATTGCGAACGACGCGCTCTCCCATCTGAGCTACGGCCCCGTTCAGGTGTGCGGATCGGCACATAGCCTTCCGCGAGGGCGCGACTTAGCGGCAAGCACGCGCCCTTGCAACGGCGATTTTGCTGCCCAGAGCTGGGCGACAATGCAAGCCTATTCGCTCTTGCCCTGTTGTTGCGGCACGGCAATCGGTTCGATCACCGGTTGCGAGACAAAGCCATCCTGTACCGGGATTACCGGCACAGCAACACCAGTGTCCGGATCGATCACAGTCTGCGTTGCCGAAGCAGCGGCAAAATTGGCATAGGTCGGCACTTCTTCGCCATTGGCACGGGCCTGTTGCACCGCCACCCAGCCCGGCTGCGAGGCACCATAACGCTCACCATATTTCTCGTCCCATTCGGTCGAAGCGCGTTGATAGGCCTCATATTCATTGAAGAACCGCTCAAGCGGAACCATCAGGGTCTCAAAATTGGCCTTGGCAAAAGTCAAAGGCTGGCTCTTGGGCTCAGCCAGATAACGATTGGCCACATCAAGCGCAGCCAGACAGAAGCCGGCCCGAGCGGCAGGATTTGCGAAGAAATTATAGACCTGCGTGCTTTCCTTGTCGCGCGCGACGATCGCATCGCGCTTGACCCGATATTGCGCGCCGTAGCTCGCCTCGATGCGATCATTGATCGTCTTGAGGCTGCGCACATTATTGGCAAGGAACGCGCGGTAGCCATCGAGGATCGGCTGATATTCATCGGTGACGCAGTTCAAAGCCGCCACATTCCAGGCGGACCGAAGGTGCCACACCAGCTTATCATCATTGAGATTGCTGTTGACGGTGATCCGCTTGCCATCAGGGCCGAGGGGAGGAATTTTCATCACATAGGCCGCTCCGCCCGGCGGCAGCGGGCGCACCGGGATCACCTCAACCACTGGCGGCGGCGGCGGGGGGGGCGGCGGCGGCGGCGGAGCAGGCGTGCTGCAAGCGGCAAGCGCCATCACCCCTGCAGCCAAGACTGCAGCGCCGGCGCGCCCAATGGTGAGCGGTGCCCGGGCCGCACGTCTGGCCGAAGTGTGCGCCGATATCATCACAGCCGAAATCATCTCAGGTCAGCCTCTTTTTTCGTAACTTGCCAAGGCGTGCCTTAATCATGCCTGCACGCCCCGATTTGGAACGCTGCGATAGCCTGCTTTGCTGCCAAAGCAAATGCCCGGAGCCTTGTGTAAGGCCCCGGGCATCGGAGATTTCAACGGTTCTGTAGCTGCCAGCAATCAGTCGCGATTGCCGAGGAACTGCAGCAGGAACATGAACATGTTGATGAAGTCGAGATAGAGGCTCAGCGCGCCCATGATGACGGCCTTGCCCATGAATTCGGTGCCACGCAGACGGGCATAATCATTCTTGAGACGCTGCGTGTCGTAAGCCGTCAGACCAGCAAACACCAGCACACCGATCGCGCTGATCACAAAGGACATCGCGCTCGACTGCAGGAACAGGTTCACCAGACTTGCAATGATGAGGCCAATCACCCCCATAATCAGGAAGCTGCCAAAGCCCGACAGGTCCTTTTTGGTGGTGTAGCCATAGAGGCTGAGGCCAGCAAAGGCGCCCGCTGTCGCAAAGAACGTCACCGCGATGCTTTCCCCCGTGAAGACGAGGAAAATCGTGGACAGCGACAGGCCCATGACCGTGGCATAGGACCAGAACAGGATGTTCAAGGTCGACTGGCTCATCTTGTGGAGGCCAAAGCTCATCGCCATCACAAAGCCCAGCGGAGCCAGCGCCACCACCCACATCAGCGGGCTACCGGCCAACGCCAGCGTAAGGCCGCTCGAGGCCGCAACCATCGCGACAATGCCAGTGAGCAGCACAGCCGAGGCCATGTAGTTGTAGATCGAGAGCATATACGAGCGCAGGCCCTCATCATAAACCGCGCGGCCAGCAATATCACCGCCAGCGCGCGGCACGGAGCCGAGGCGCTGACCTGCGTTCGAATTGTTGTTCCAGTCTGCCATCGTCGTAAATCCTGATCTCCAAATGCGGCGCGCGCGGGGGTGGCGCCGCCTGTCCTGCGAATATCGGGGTTTCATCCGGGCATTTCAAGCAAAACCGGACTCTTACCCGCGAAATTCGTTCACATTAACAAGGGTTAATCTTAATCGGGCCGTGACAACACAGCGCCCCTATCGCGCGTGGCGCGCAAAGTTGCCGTCATAAGGTCCAACAACGCCCTATCTTTATCGAGCACATTCAAGCCCTCGCGCGTCATTCCTCCGGGGCTCGCCACCCGGTCAGCGAGAGCCGCTGGCGAGGCATCGGCGCTGGCGGCAAGCGCGGCAGCCCCCTCGACCATGGTAAGCGCAAGCGTATCGGCAAGGCCGCGATCAAGTCCCAACTCGGTCGCTGCGCCCGCCAGCGCATCAATGACACGATAGACAAAGCCCGGCCCCGATCCGGCCAGCGCGGTCACCAGATCAAACTGCGTCTCGTCCTCCAGCCAGAGCGCCGTGCCAAGCGCATCAAACAGGCCGTGAACGCTGGCGCGTCCCGCCTCATCCAGCCCGCTTTGAGCCAGAATAACCGGCGATTTGCAGATCGCAGCGGCCAGATTGGGCATCACCCGGACATGGGCGGTCGCATCAGGAAAGGCGCTTTCAAGCTGCGCCAGAGTGATCCCGGCCAGCAGCGAATAGAGTGTCACGCCACTGCCGCACAGCGCGGCCAAGCCCGGCGCAAGAGTGCCGAGTTGCTGCGGCTTGAACCCCAAAAGCACCGCGTCACACCCGCCTGCGGCCAGCGCTTCATCCGCGCTGCGATACAGCTTTACGCCCTGCGGCGCAGCCTCAAGCGCAGGGTCCAGCACCGCAAAGCGCGCAGGGGCCTCGCCCGCCGCGAGCCATCCGGCGAGCATCGCGCCGCCCATATTGCCGCAACCAATGATCAGCACACGTTCAGCCATCACGCTTCGCCCGCGGCATCCACCATCGCCGCCTCCAGCGCCGCCTGCGGTGTGCGGTCGCCCCACAGGACAAATTGGAAAGCGGGGTAAAACCTATCGCATTCATCAATCGCGCATTCCACCAGCGATTGCGCCTGCGCAAGGCTCAAAGTGCCTTCATCGCCCAGCAGCACTCCGTGGCGGTAAAGCAGGACATCACCGTTCGACCAGATATCAAAATGCCCGAGCCACATCTGCTCATTGATCAGACACAGCAATTCATAGGCATGGCGCTTCTTGTCAGCGGCCACACGGATGTCCGGCAGGCACAGGAACTGCAACACTCGGTCAGCCGCACGCCAGATCGCGCGCAATTGATATTTGGCCCAGCTGCCCTGCACCTCGCCGCTCATTTCATCCTCGCTGACCATTTCGCATGGCCAGCCACGGGCCTCGAACAACGCCAGCAGCATCTCCACCGGCGCGGTGTCATCCTCATGTGAGAAGTCGGTTTCGCGGGGTCTCATCGGCAGGCTCTCGCGACAGGGGGACAGCGTTTGGTCATCGCGGCAACGAATGCCTGCTATGCCCCCGGCTTGGCAATGCGAAGGCCAAAGCGGCTTGGGGAGAACCGCATAAGCCTGTTCATAGCCTGTGCATGAAAACCGGGAATCAGCCACGATACACTACTTAAGTGCCTGAATAGCCTCACCTTCAGGACTAACATAGGAAAAGCCGTCAATCCCCTTGTCCTTGAGCTTCTTGAGCAGCTCGCGCGCCTTGTCCTGACTGTCGAGCGGCCCCACCAGCAGACGGTTGGCGACACCCCAGCGGGTGATGTGCGGGCTCATGCCCTTGAGCGTATCACCCGCCTGACGTTCAAACCGGCGCCAGTCAAACTTGAGCGCCGAGACATCGCGCCCGGTCGCAATCTGCACCCAGATACGGCTGGGGTGGACGGGCTTTGGCGGTTCCTTGGGTTTGGTTTCCGCTCGCGGCTCGGGCTTGGCGGCGACTTCGCGCGGAATGGCGATCGCGGTGATATCCACCGCGCCTGCCCCAACGCTGGCAGAGGGCAAACCACCACTCAGATCGGCAAAGGCATCCGCAACTCTTAAAGGCGGTGGCGGTGGCGGTGGCGGTGGTGGTGGCGGTGGTGGTGGTGGTGGCGGTGCGACAGCAGCGCTCGTCACCGCAGCATCACTAGCGGCGGCAATGGAAACCGGCGGAGTGCCTGGCGCAGGGGCAGGGGCAGGCGCAGGGGCTGACGTTGGTGCTGCTGGGGCGGGGGCGGGGGCGGGGGCTGGGGCTGGCGGCGCACCGCGGCGTGCCGCTTCGCGCCGAGCGCTGCGTGCCGTGGAGGGCACCACTCCCGGACGCGAAGGCGAAGGCGTTGCAGTTCCGCGCGGAGCGGCGCCCACCGCCAAGCCCGCTCCAAGCGGCGCTCCTGAGGGCTGCAACCGACTATCAGCCTGAGCCTCGGTGGCAAATCGGGCAAGGCGCGGATCATCACGGCCAATATCCGCTGCACGCGGAAAAATGCCAAGATTGGCGGCAGCAGCCTGCTGCGCCTTCGTCAGACGCGGCATGAAAGCGAGATAAGGCACAAGTCTGCTCGACAAATCACGCGGCATTGCCTGTTCGACGATTGCCGCTGCGCGTTCCTGATCGCCGAAAATCGCCAGGCCAAAAGCACGGGTGCGCAGTGCCGCCCCATCGCGCGCATCGAGAAGAGGGCGCAGCGCATCTTCAAAATTGGCCCGGTTTCCGGAAATCGCATAGCTCAAGGCCAGCCGCCGGCGGCTTTCCACATCACGCGGATCAAGTTGCAGCGCGCGGTTATAGGCGCTTTGTGCAGCGGCCTGATTCCCCACCAAGTCATAGGCCAGCGCACGCTCGGCAATGATTTCATCAGGGCCCACCCCAGCCGCCTCGGCGCGCGCGAACTGATCAAGCGCCTGCGGCCCGTCTCCGGTCTTGAGCGCCACCTTGCCAAGCCCAACCAGCGCGCGGCGATCATCCGGCACCACCGCCAGTGCACGGGCAAAAAATCCGCTCGCCGCGTCAAAATCATCAACCGCAAGCGACGCTTCGCCGGCCTCCAGCAATGCCGCCAGATCGCGCGGGTCACCCGCCAATCGCATCAGAGCGCGGTTCAATCGCTGCACTTCGCTGGTCGGCAGCGGCTGGACAACCTCGCGCGAGGTGATTTCCTGAGCGGCCAGCGGGCTTGCGGCAAGCGTCCACAGCGCCGGGGCGAGAGCAACAAATGCTCTGGGACGGAGGAAACAGCGGGGCAGAAAACGGCGTGGGCGCATCATCATTACCAGATTGAACGGACCGGCAGCGCTAGCCGAACCGATCCTTTGTGGCACCCCCTCAGCACACCGCAGCGCGGCAGGAAGGCCCGGCAACAAGCCGGGCCGTTGCGACCGCCTGCTCGGTCAGTCGTTACTGGTTGTTCTGACGTCCGAGGAACCGGGGAATGCTGAGACCCGGATCGCTTGTGTCATCATCGTCATCATCGTCAGCCCCGCTGCTGGTGCTGCGCGACAGATTGGCCATGCGCTCGAACAAGGTGCTGCCCGCATTGCTAGCGGCGCCGCCTGCTGCACCGCCCATCAGACCGCGGCGGCGCGCGCCGCCAAGTTGCGCTTCGACCGGACGATCTTCGGCCGCAAGCCGATCCGCATCGGCCAGCAGATCATTCTGCACCGGCGTGCCAAAAGTGTTCCGCGGCGCATCCTCCTCGCTGGACGCATCGCCATAGCCCCCCTCAAAAGGTGCACCCAGATCAAGCGCGTCATCGGTCTCGGAAACGCCATCGCCAGCAGGCGCCAAGGTGGGCGGGGTCAGCGAAAAGCCCTCATCGCTTGCGCCGCGCAGGCCTGCGAGCGGATCGATGATCTCGTTGACATCGTCCTCGTACTCTTCCTCGCCATAGTCGCTTTCCGCCTGCATTCCCGTGAGGTCAAAGGGTTCGGACTCCTCCAGCTCGGGCGGCAGAGGATCGGCATAGACAGGCGCAGCAGGTGCCGCCGCTGCCAGCGGTGCAGCAAAACCCGGGCTTGCCGCTTCGTCATCCAGTTCGAGGACAGGACGCTTGGGCGCACGCGCACCGCCCAGAGATGTCGGCATTGCGCGATCCGTACCAAAGCCTGCGGCCTGTTCGATCCCGGTGGCAACCACCGACACACGGATCTTGCCCTTCAGATCAGGATTGAAAGCACTGCCCCAGATGATGTTGGCATCCTCATCCACCAATTCGCGGATATGATTGGCGGCCTCGTCCACCTCCAAGAGCTTCATATCCTCGCCGCCGATGATCGAGATGATGACGCCCTTGGCCCCTGCCATGCTGACCCCGTCAAGCAGCGGATTGGCAATCGCCTGTTCGGCAGCCTCAAGCGCGCGGTTGGGGCCTTCGCCTTCGCCGGTGCCCATCATTGCCTTGCCCATTTCGCTCATCACAGAACGCACATCGGCAAAGTCGAGGTTGATCAGGCCCGGCATCACCATCAGATCGGTGATCGAGCGCACGCCCTGCTGCAGCACTTCATCGGCAAGCTGAAAGGCTTCCTTGAAAGTGGTTTCCGCCTTGGCGACCAGAAACAGGTTCTGATTGGGAATGACGATCAGCGTATCAACATGGCGCTGAAGTTCATCAATGCCAGCTTCAGCCGCGCGCATCCGGCGGGTTCCCTCAAACAGGAACGGCTTGGTAACAACGCCCACTGTGAGCACACCCATGCGGCGGGCGGCCTCGGCAATAACGGGCGCAGCGCCCGTGCCGGTGCCACCACCCATGCCAGCGGCAATAAAGCACATGTTGACGCCTTCGAGCGCCTGTTCAATGTCCGCGACGGTTTCTTCGGCGGCCGCCTTGCCCACTTCGGGACGCGCGCCCGCACCCAGACCGCCGGTGATATCCGGACCCAGCTGAATGCGCTTTTCCGCAGGCGAAGTGCTCAGCGCTTGCGCATCGGTGTTGGCGACGATGAATTCGACGCCTTCGATCTCCGAAGCTATCATGTTGGCAATCGCATTGCCGCCTGCGCCGCCAATGCCGATCACGGTGATGCGCGGACGCATGTCGTCAATCGCTGCCGGTCCGATATTGATGCTCATCAGCTTGTCCTCCAGCCGCGGATTGAGCGCACTAATCTTGAGCCTATCCGCAATTTCTCTCTGTGACACAAACGGCTTGGGGATTTTATAGGGGGCAAATCCTTATCCACAGCCGATTGTTAACCTTCAACTGTCTGCACCTGAACTGCTCGCGCAGCCGGGCTCAGAAATATTCCCTCATCGCGCGAAACAGCCTTCCCACCGGGAACAGACTGCGCGCGGGCCGGCCGAAACTCGTGCGCAGCGCACGCGGCGCGCTGACCGAACGGATATCGACCGGATCTTCTGCCGCATAAAGGCAAAGCCCTGCCAGCGTCGCAAAGCCCGGCGTCGCGTGGGCTTCGGGAAGCCCCGTCAACTCCGGCATCCGTCCAAGCCGCACAGGCATTCCCAAGGCACCTTGCACGAATTCAGCCATGCCGGCAAGCTCAGCGCCTCCGCCAGTGAGCACCACCTGCCCAGCGCGGGTTCCGGAAAAACCCATATCTTTTAGAGCTTTACCAACTTCAGTGGTGAGCAGCGACAAGTGCTGTGTCACCACTGAAACCAGTTGCGCGCGCGAAATGCGATTCTTCTCATCCGCCCCGCGGGCAAGCGGTTCGGCCGCGCCTGCACCATCTTCGCCGGGAGCTTCGGCAGGGCTTGTCACCGGGATCATCTCGCGGTGATCGGAGCGGCTGGCAATCGCTGACCCATAGACGCATTTCAGCCGTTCTGCCTGAAAGCGGCGAATGCCAAAAGCCGAGGCGATTGCATCGGTGATATCGCCCGATCCCATCGGCACCGCGCGCATGCCGAGCACCATGCCAGCAGCAAACACGGCGATATTGGTGACGTCTGCGCCAATCTCAACGAGAGCAACGCCCAGATCGCGCTCTTCTTCGGAAAGACACGCATAACCGGCTGCCAAAGGCGCTGCGACCACGCCTTCGACATCAAGATGCGCGCTCTGCACCGCTTCCATCAGATTGCGCACCGGAGCGCCATCGGCCAGCATCACGTGGATATCCACGCCCAATCGCTCGGCATGCAACCCGCGCGGATTGGCGACCCCATGGGCGCCATCCAGCGTATAATGGGCCGGCTGTGCGTGCAGCACCGTGCGCCCATCGGGCTGGATCATGCCGCGCGCCTGATAGAGCAAAAGCTCCACATCCTCATCCTCGATGCGGCGCCCGCCAATCTCGATATCAACGCTGGCCACATGGCTGGCAAGGCCTGCGCCAGCACAGGCAATCCAGACACTCTGCACCGTGAGCCCTGCGTTCTTTTCCGCGCGTTCCAGCGCATCGCGGATCGCGTAGGTTGCGCCCTTCATGTCGGTGACATAGCCACGCTTGATCCCGGCGCTTGCGCGGTGGCCCGAACCCAGCACCAGCAAATCGCCGGTTTCTGTTTCGCCCATAATCATCGCAGAAATGCGGAAAGATCCGATATTGATTGCGCCGAAGACCCGCACCAGCCGCGCCTTGGCACTCGCCGGATTGCGGGAGGCCATCCTTCCTGTTTTGGTCGCCATCACTGCGCTCCTGTGTTGATCTGCGCGAGGATCTTGGCCTGCTCGCTCTGCCCCGGCACGCGCATATAGATACGTGGGGGCGTGCGCATATCAAACGCCTCAACCTTGCCGCCGATCAAGCGGTTCTGCCCATCCAGCCGGGCAAATTGCACCAGTGCGGTCGCTGCCTCGACATCGCCTTCGGGAAGGGCCAGCATCTGACCGCTGGCGAAGGTGAGATTCCAGCGCCGGTTACCGACCCATTCGGCAGCTCGCACCTGCGGCTCCAGCGCAGGCGCTGCGGCCAGCAATCGTTCGAGGCGCATGGCCTGCTGCGCAGCGCCGGGGCCGGAAATGCGCAGCATCTCCTTGGCCTTGTCCGGAGCGATTGGCGCAAGTTCAACGCCCGCCTTGTCAATCAGCACCAACCGGTCAGGCTTGGCCAGCACAGCGTGGGGCTCGCGCTCGACAATGTTGATCGCGAGCGTATCGGGCAATTGCCGCGACACCCTTGCATCCAGCACCCACGGCAACGCGAGAAGATCTTCGCGAAGCGCGGCAATATCGACTTCGGGCATCGCGCGGCTGCGCTCGGCAAGGGCAAGGGCATAGACTTCGCGCTCGTCCATCCGGTTCGTGCCGGAGACTTTGATGTGACGGACTTCGAAGCCGGCATCGGCTGCGACCCTTGCGATCTGCGCCTGCGCGAGAGCTGGCACACCGGCAAAGCTGGCAATCACCGCCGCCAGCGCCACGCCGCCGCCAATGATGACGGCCAGCCAGATGCGGCTCCATTGTTCCTCGCTGAACGGCAAGAGGCCCATCGCGCCGTCTATAAGGCCGCTCGCCTGCCCCCGCGCCCGCCGCGCAGTGAGCGCGCGGCTTTCGGCGCTGACCGCGCGACGCACGCCCTTGCCGCCGCTACGCTTGATCTGCGCCATGCCGGCCTCCCTTGCTTGCCCTGGCGGCATGGACCCGCAAGGCTTCGTGCACCAGCATTTCAACCAGCTCGCCATAGCTGATGCCGACCGCTGCTGCCTGTTCGGGCACGAGGCTAAGCGGGGTCATGCCCGGCTGGGTGTTGGTTTCGAGCACGAAGATGCCGTCTGCGCCCAATTCATCATCCCAGCGAAAATCGGTGCGGCTGGTGCCGTGACAGCCAAGCACCTGATGCGCGCGGATCGCGTATTCCTCGCACAAGGCAGCAATTTCGGGCGGGATTTGCGCCGGGCACACATGAAGCGTACGGCCTTCGGTGTATTTGTGTTCGAAATCGTAGAACCCGTGATCGATGATGAGTTCGGTCACGCCCAGCGCGCGCGGGCCATCGGGGCCATCCAGCACAGCGGCGGTGAGTTCGCGGCCCTTGATGAAGGGTTCTGCCAGCAGCTCGGCAAATTCCTGCCACGGGCCGGTGGCATTAGGGCTGATCGGATTGCCCACGTTGCTATCGGCGGTGACAATCGCAACCCCGACCGATGAGCCTTCGTTGACGGGCTTCAGGACATAGGGGCGCGGCAGCGGGTCGCGCTCATAGAGTTCCTCGCGCCTCACGATCCGCCCGCCCGGCATCGGTATGCCGTGGGGCACCAGTGCCTGCTTGGTAAGCTGCTTGTCGATGGCAATCACCGAAGTCGCAAGGCCCGAATGGGTGTAGGCCAGACCCATCAGATCGAGCATCCCCTGCACGCTGCCATCCTCGCCCGGAACGCCGTGGAGCGCGTTGAACACCACATCGGGCTTTGCCTCATGCAGGCGAAGCGCCACATCGCGGCCCATGTCGATGCGGGTGACGCGAAAGCCCCGCGCCTCCAGCGCATCGGCAACGCCATTGCCGCTCATCAGCGAGACCGGACGCTCGCTCGCCCAGCCGCCCATCAGGACGGCGACGTGCAAGGGATTGCCCGCGCTCATGGCCGCCCCACCCGCTGGATTTCCCATTCCAGGCTGACGCCCGAATGTTCATAGACGCGTCGGCGCACCAATTCTCCCAAGCCTTCAATATCAGCGCTGGTGGCAGTGCCGGTGTTGATGAGGAAATTGGTGTGCTTTTCCGAAACCTGCGCCCCGCCCAAAGTCATCCCCCGGCAGCCTGCCGCATCAACCAGTTCCCACGCCTTCTTGCCTTCGGGGTTCTTGAAAGTCGAACCGCCCGTCTTGGTGCGCAAGGGCTGGCTCGCCTCACGCGCCGCTGCAATCCGCTCCATCTCCGCGCCAATTGCTGCCGGATCGCCCGCAGTCCCGCGAAAGCGCGCCGAGGCTACAATCGCCCCTTCAGGCAGCACCGAATGGCGATAGGTATAGGCAAGATCGGCCGCAGGCAGGGTGACGAAAGTGCCATCGGGCAGGATCACCGCGCAATCCACCAGCACATCGGCGACCTCGCGCCCGTAAGCCCCGCCGTTCATTCGCACAAAGCCGCCGACTGTGCCGGGAATACCGCGCAGAAACTCCAGCCCCGCAATGCCCAGATCGCGCGCAGTGGATGCGACCAGAATGCCGCTTGCCCCGCCGCCGCAGGTGAGTTCGTGTGTCCCGGTGTGCTCCACCCCCGCAAACGCCTTGCCCAGCCGCACCACCACGCCGGGAACCCCGCCATCGCGCACGATCAGATTGGAACCGAGGCCCAGCGCCATCACCGGGATATCCCCGCCGAGACGCTCCAAGAAGGCACGCAGATCACCCAGATCAGCAGGCTCAAACAGCCAATCGGCAGGCCCGCCGGTCTTGAACCAGGTATAGGGTGCAAGCGGCGCTTTGCAGGTCAGCTTGCCGCGAATACCTTCGAGCGAGACGGGCGAAGCCACCGCGCCTTCCACTGCACAAGTGGGCGCTGCGCCATCATCGTGGCCGTGCCAATCACCGGGCTGCACGCTCATCATTCAGCCGCCGCCTTGTTGTGAGCGGCAACCGCGCCCGCCAGCCCTGCGGCCCAGCGGGTGATGTCGCCTGCGCCCATGCACACAACGAGATCGCCCGCTGCAAGCTCGCCTGCGAGTTCCGCCGCGAGTGCTTCTGGCCCTTCGATCAACCGCGCAGCGCGGTGCCCACGGGCCTTGATCCCTGCGACCAGTGCTGCGGCATCAACGCCCGGCAAGGGCTCCTCCCCTGCCGCATAAACGGGGGCGACATAGACGATATCGGCATCATTGGCGCAGGATTGGAAATCCTCCATCAGATCATTGAGGCGCGAATAGCGGTGCGGCTGGATTACCGCGATGACGCGGCCTTGCCCGCCTGCATCCACGCTTTCGCGCGCCGCCGCCAGCACGGCGCGGATTTCCACCGGGTGGTGCGCGTAATCATCAATCACGCCGGCCTCACCCCCGCCTGCCAGCGCCACAGTGCCAACCCGCGTAAAGCGCCGCCGCACCCCGCCGAATTTGGCAAAGCCTGTGCGGATCACCTCGTCCGAGCAGCCCATCTCCACTGCCACCGCAATCGCGGCGAGCGCATTCTGGACATTGTGCCGCCCCGGCATCGGCAGATGCACGCCTTCGATGCGGCGATCTTCCAGACCTCGCTGGCGTACGATCACATCAAACGTGCTCCCCCCGCGTTCCGGCCGCACATTCACCCCGCAGATATCGGCCTGCAGCGAGAAACCATAAGTCACGACCTTGCGATCGCGCACTTCGCCGATCACGGCCTGCACCTGAGGGTGATCGACGCACAGCACCGCCGCGCCATAAAAGGGCACATTGTGGATGAATTCGACAAAGGCGCGCTTAACGCCCTCAAAATCGCCGTAATGATCAAGATGTTCGGGATCGATATTGGTGACGACTGCAATCGTGCCATCGAGCCTCAAGAAAGAGCCGTCGCTCTCGTCGGCCTCGACCACCATCCAGTCGCTATCGCCAAGGCGCGCGTTCGAGCCATATTGCTCGATAATCCCGCCATTGATCACCGTGGGATCAATCCCGCCGGTATCGAGCAGGCTGGCGATCATGCTGGTGGTCGTCGTCTTGCCATGCGTGCCAGCGACGGCGACGGTGGACTTGAGCCGCATCAGTTCTGCTAGCATTTCAGCGCGGCGCACCACGGGGATGCGCGCCTCAAGCGCAGCGGCGACTTCGGGATTGGTGCGGCGCACGGCAGTCGAGGTGACGACCACCGCGACACCCTCCACATTTTCGCGAGCATGGCCGATATGCACGGTGATGCCGCGCGCGCGCAGGCGTTCCACACTGGGCCCCTCGGCAAGGTCAGAGCCCTGCACGCGGTAGCCCAGATTGTGCATCACCTCGGCAATGCCCGACATGCCGATGCCGCCAATGCCGACAAAGTGGATCGTGCCGATATCCGTGCCAACGCCTTTCATGCGCCCACCTTATCCTTGGCAGCCTTGCGCGTCGCGGCTTGGGGACGAGCGCTGGTTTGCGCCGCGCGGGGGGCAGCTTCGCCCACCCGGATCACATCCATCAGATCAATCCCGCCCATGCTTTCCACCAGATCAGCGAGGTCTTTCGCCGCATCCGGGCGCCCGCAATTGAACGCGCAGTGGGCTGCATTGGCGAGGCTTTGCGGATTTTGCGCCATGGCCTGAATCTGCTTTGCCAGTTCCTTGGGCTGGAACGCCTCCTGCCGGATCATCCGCGCGCCGCCTGCCTTGACCATTTCGCGAGTGTTGACCGCCTGATGATCGTCGGTCGCAATCGGCAGCGGCACGAGGATCGCCGGGCGGCCCACCGCCGTCAATTCCGCAATCGTCGAAGCGCCCGCGCGCCCGATGAACAAATGCGCCCCTGCGAGGCGTTCATGCATGTCCTCGAAATAGGTTCCAAGCTCTGCGGGGATATCGTGGGCGGCATAGCGCGCACGCACCGCCTCCAAATCCTCCGGGCGGCATTGCTGGGTCACCTGCAAACGCTGCCGCAGCGCAGGCGGCAGCATCGCAAGCCCATCAGGCACGACTTGCGACAGAATATTCGCGCCTTGGCTCCCGCCGGTGATCAACACCCGGAACAGACCTTCTGCCGTCAGCGGTGGAAAATCCTGTTCGCGCAAGAGCAGCACGTCTGCGCGCACCGGATTGCCGGTAAGGTGGACTTTGCCTGCGTGCTTGGGGCTAAGGCGATCAACCACCGCATAGGACGTCGCAATGGCATCCACCCGGCCAGCCAGCAGCCGGTTGACCCGGCCGAGCACTGCGTTCTGTTCGTGGATGATGCTGGGAATGCCGACCGCGGTGGAGGCCAGCAGCGCAGGCAGCGCAGGATAGCCGCCAAAGCCGATGACAGCGGTCGGCTCGACTGTTTCAAACAGACGCAAAGCCATGCTGCGCCCGGCAAGCACCGCGCGCGCGCCCCCGATCCAGCCCAGCGGGTTTTTCCCGAAACGCCCTGCCGGGATGACATGGGCGGTGAGATAATCAGGCTTGCCCGGAATGGCCGCGCCGCGTTCATCCGTCACCAGCGCAACGTGATGCCCGCGCGCGTGCAGTTCTGCCGCCAGCGCAAAGGCCGGGATCAAGTGCCCGCCCGTGCCGCCTGCAGCCAGCACGAAATGGCGGCTTGCCCCTGTGGGCGTGGTTTGCGAATTGGCGCCAGTCATGGGCGCTCCTCCTTGCTGTCCAACAATCCGCGCAGGCCCCGCCCCTCTTTGGCAAGGAACGGGTTGCGCCGCGTGATCGCCAGCAATAGCCCAAGGCCAAAGCACACCGCCAGCACTGATGAGCCGCCGTAGCTGATGAGCGGCAAGGTCATGCCCTTGGATGGGAACAATTGCAGGTTCACCAGCATGTTGATGAAGGCCTGCCCGCCAAAGCCCGTGATGAGCCCCGCGCCAGCGAGGAGAGCAAACAGGTTTTCTTCATCCACCAGCCGCATCAACACGCGGATCACGATCGCGCAATAAAGCAGCACCAGCGCGGCGCAGGCAATCAGGCCAAATTCCTCTCCGATCACCGAGAAGATGTAATCGGTGTGCGCTTCGGGCAGGTTCATCTTGCGAATACCCAGCCACAACCCGCTGCCGGTCCACCCACCTGCCATCAGCGTGCGCTGCGCCAGATCGACCTGATCGAAAGCCGTGCCGCCGCCCCAGAATGCATCAATCCGGTGGCGCGCATTATCGTAGAAGAAATAGGCGAGCGTAAGCCCTGCCACCCCAAGGCCAAGCAGCCCGCCAATGCGCTGCACCGATACGCCAGCCAGCAGCACCAGCACAAACCAGATGCCGGCAAACAGGATGGTGTCGCCCAGATTGGGTTGCAGCATCAACAGCGCGGCCACAACCACCAACGCAGCGGTTGCAAAGCCCACCACCGGCAGGCTCGCATCGCGCAGCCGCCAACTGAGGATCCATGCCAGCGTCACCGCAAAGGCGGGCTTCAGAAATTCGGATGGTTGGAGCGAAAAGCCCACCTCAAGCCAGCGCCGCGCGCCGTTCCTGACAGGGCCAAAGATTGGCACGAGCACCAGCAGCACCAGCATCACGCCTGCCACCACAATGGCGAGCCTGCGCGCATCATCGCGGCTGATGAAAGACACCGCCAGCATCCCGCCCAGCCCTGCCAATTGAAACAGGGCGGTGCGGGTGAGGTAGTGGAAGTCAGACAGGTTTTCGCCATGCTTGGCGGCCTGCGCTGCGCCTGCAGGCGAGGCCGCAGCCGCTGCCACCAGCCCCACCACCATCAGCGCGATGATGAGGCCAAGCAGCACCTTGTCAATCTCGCGCCACCAGATGCGAATACCATCGGCCCAGCCGCGCTTGGCCGGAACCGGCGGGTAGAAGCGCTGGCTGCGCTGGGGGGTAAGGCCGTGGGGCGCGCCGCTGATGCTCATGGCGTTTCTCCCTGCGGCTCGCACCCGGTCATGGCCAGCACCATCTGGCGAAAGTGAAGCCCGCGCTTTTCATAATCACGGAACTGGTCGTAGCTGGCGCAGGCTGGCGAGAGCAGCACCACATCACCCGGCCGCGCCGCAGCGTGCGCCCGGCGCACGGCCTCGCTGATAAGCTCGCAGCGCTCCACCTTGCTTGTGCTTTCGAGCAGACCTGCAAACATCGGCCCGGCCTCTCCCACGGTGTAGGCGGCTGCGACATTGCCGAGATGATCGGCGCAGGCGCCAAGGCCGTCTTCCTTGGGCAGGCCGCCAACAATCCAGTGGATGCGGGGGGCGCCTGCATTGATCGCAGGATCAGGCGGAAAAGCCGCCAGCGCAGGCGCAGCAGAGGCTGCATTGGTCGCCTTGCTGTCGTTGATATAGACAACGCCGCCTGCCTCGCACACCCGCTCCATCCGGTGCGGCAGGCCGCGATAGGTGGCAAGGCCGTGGGCGATCTGCGCGTCGGTGAGGCCCAGTTCGCGGCAGATCGCCTGAGCGACACAGGCATTCTGGGCGTTGTGCGGCCCCGCGAGCGAAGGCGAAACGGGAGCGCTCACATCGCTGCTACGCGCCCGGATCGGCGGGTGGCCTGCGGCATCAAGGCTGGCGGCAATGGCGCGGGTGTTCTCGTCCTCATCACAGATCACCGCGCGTCCTTTCTGCTGCATGGCAAACAGGCGCGCCTTTGATCCCGCATAGGTCGCAAAATCGGCGTAGCGATCGAGGTGATCGGGCGTGATGTTGGTGATCGCAGCAATATCGCAATCGAGCGTGAAGGTGAGATCAATCTGGAAGCTGGAGAGTTCGAGCACATAGACCCCGCCTTCCGGCAAAGGCTCCTGCGCCATGATGGGCTCACCAATATTGCCGCCCATCACGGCTGGCACGCCCGCTTCGCGCAAGATGTGATGCACCAGCGCGGTCGTGGTCGATTTGCCGTTTGTGCCGGTGATGCCCACCACCTTGTGCGGCGGCAGATGAGGCCGGGCCATCGCGAACAGCTCAATATCGCCAATCACCGGCAAGCCATATTGCCACACATGCGGCCCGATCGGGTGGCTGTTCAAAGGCACGCCGGGCGAAATCACCACGCCTGCAAAGCCGGTGAGATCAAGTTCCAAGGGATCAATCAGGCGGCAGCGCCCTTCGAACGGCGCGCGGGCAACGTCCTGCCTGTCCCACGCGATCACTTCTGCCCCGCTTGCCAGCAGCGCTTCTGCCGCGGCGCGCCCCGAACGGGCAAGGCCGAGCACCGCAAATTTCTTGCCAGCAAAGGACGGCGAAGTAATCACGGATGCGCGCGCTCCCCCCTATCGCAGCTTCAAGGTGGCAAGGCCGATCAGGGCCAGCACAATCGAGATAATCCAGAACCGGATCACGACCTTGCTTTCGCTCCAACCCAATTGTTCGAAATGGTGGTGAATGGGCGCCATGCGAAACACGCGGCGGCCGGTGCGCTTGAACCAGAACACCTGCACAATCACGCTGACAGCTTCGAGCACGAACAATCCGCCGACAATCGCCAGCACCACTTCGTGATGGCTCGCCACCGCAATCACACCCAGCGCGCCGCCCAAGGCAAGACTGCCAGTGTCGCCCATGAACACCGCCGCTGGCGGCGCGTTGAACCACAGGAAGGCCAGCCCTGCCCCCATGATCGCCCCGCAAAAAATCGCCAGTTCGCCCGCGCCCACCACATGGGGGATGCCCAGATAGGCGCTGAAATCGGCACGGCCCACGAGATAGGCGATGATCGCAAAAGTGCCCGCTGCGATAATCACCGGCATGATCGCAAGCCCATCAAGCCCGTCGGTAAGGTTCACCGCATTGCCCGCGCCGACAATCACGAAAGCGGCAAAGACGTAATAGAACGGCCCCAAGGGGATGCTGAATTCCGAGAAGAAGGGCACATAGAGATTGGTGTTGATCTGGCTCACGATCAGCCATGATGCGACCCCTGCAACCGCGAATTCCGCAAGCAGGCGCACTCTTCCGGGAACGCCCGCGTGGCTGTTTTTGGACACCTTGTCGTAATCATCAAGGAACCCGATCAGCCCGAAACCGATCGTCACCGCCAGACACGCCCAGACAAACGGGCTCGACCAGTTCATCCAGAGCAGCAGCGAAATCGTCAGCGAGACGAGGATCATCAACCCGCCCATGGTTGGCGTGCCGCGCTTGGCGAGGTGGCTTTGCGGGCCGTCTTCGCGGATCGGCTGGCCCTTGCCTTGGCGCACGCGCAGCAAATTGATGAACCGCGGCCCGATGACAAGACCAATCGCCAGCGCGGTAATCAAAGTCGCGCCCGCACGGAAGGTCTGGTAGCGCACCAGATTGAGGATCCCTTCAAACCCGAGCAGTTCGGCAAGCCAGTAGAACATTCATATCGTCCTTTGCGCTCCTTGCCCCCGCCGGGTGCGGCGAGGGGTTCAGGCGCCTTGGGTCAAGCGGGCCACGAGTGTGCCAAGACCCACCGAATTGGAGCCCTTGACCAACACCGCATCCCCCGGGCAGAGGCCAACTTCGTCAAGCACACCGATAGCCTCGTCCGGACTTTGGCAATGGGCGAAGCGGATGGCCTTGCCAAGCGAATCGGGCGCGCCTTTCCCCAGTTCCGCCGCGAGGGCCGCCATCTCAGCGCCCACCAGAATGGCATAGCTCACGCCTGCCTCGGCCAATGGCTCGGCCAGTTGGCGGTGGAAGCCATCGGAAAAATCGCCCAATTCTTTCATGCTGCCGAGCACCGCGATGCGCCGCGTGGCAGGCGTCTGCGCAAGCGCTTTCAGGGTTGCGCGCATCGAGGCGGGGTTGGCGTTGTAGCTTTCATCGATGAGCAGCGCGTTGCCACCTGCAAGCGTGAGCGTGTGGCGTTCGCCCCGGCCTTTGAGCCCGCCCATTTCGGCAAGCGCAAGGCCAGCGCTTGCCAGATCGCCGCCGGCTGCGCGCACCGCAGCAATCACGCCGAGCGAGTTGACAATCCAGTGATCGCCGGGTTCCGCGATGGTGTAACACAGGCGAATATCGCCAAGGTCTGCAGTGACAAGCGAGCCGCCGCCCGGCGCTGCAATTGCATCGAGCAAACGCACATCGGCATCCTTGGCGCGCCCGAAAGTGATGACTTTCTGCCCCAGCGCGTGGGCGTGATCCGCCATGCGCATCGCCCATTCGCTATCGGCCGGAATGATCGCGGTGCCGCCGGGCACTAGCCCTGCAAAGATCTGCGCTTTTTCATCGGCAATCGCCTCCAGACTGCCCAGGTTCTCGATATGGGCAGGGGCAATAGTGGTGATGAGCGCGACATGCGGGCGGACATGGGAGGTAAGGGGCGCGATTTCGCCGGCGTGGTTCATGCCCATTTCGAACACGCCGAATTTGGCGCGGGCGGGCAGGCGGGCAAGGCTGAGCGGCACGCCGACATGGTTGTTGTAACTGCGCACGCTGCGATGCGCCGCGCCCCTGCTGGCACGATCAAGGCAGGCAAAGATCGCTTCTTTGACCCCGGTCTTGCCAACCGAGCCGGTGATCCCGATCCGCACCGCTTCGCTCCGCTCGCGAGCGGCATGGGCAAGCGCGTGGAGCGCAGCGGTGGCATCCTGAACCAGAACATGAGGGAATGGCACAGGGCGATCGACAATCGCCGCCACCGCGCCTTTGGCAAAGGCTGCCTCGATAAAGCGGTGGCCGTCCATCGCCTCACCTTTCAGGGCCACAAACAGATCGCCTGCGCGCACATCGCGCGAATCCATTTCAACGCCCGATGCCTGAAACGCCGCGCTGGCCGTGCCGCCGGTCGCCTCAACAATCTCGTCGCTTGACCACAAAGCCAGCGGCAGCGCGTCACGCGGATCAGCGGGCCATGCTTTCAAAAGCGGGTGGCGGGCAAGTTTAGCCATGCTCATAGCCTCAAGCCTTCCATCCGGCGCATTGCCGCGCCACTTCGACATCATCAAAAGGTTCAATGCGCATGGTGTCTCCTGAGCCGAAAATCTGCCCCTGTTCGTGTCCCTTGCCTGCAATCAGCACGATGTCACGCGCGCCAGCCTCGGCAATGGCAGCGGCAATCGCGGCGCGGCGGTCTGCCACTTCGCGCGCCCTATGGCCTGCGCCTGCGAGAATAGCGGCGCGGATCGCGGAAGGTTCCTCGCTGCGGGGATTGTCATCCGTCACGATCACAAGGTCTGCACCCTTGGCGGCAACTTCGCCCATCGCTGCGCGTTTACCCGCATCACGGTCCCCGCCTGCACCGAACACCGCGATCAAGCGGCCACCTTCGCCCACATGGGGCCGCAAAGCTGCAATCGCAGCGTCAAGCGCATCGGGGGTGTGGGCATAGTCGACATAGGCCGGCGCGCCTGCGGGATTGATCGCGGCGCGTTCCAGCCGCCCGCGCACCGGTTGCAACCGGGTGAGCGCATCGAACACGGCAGGTGCTGCCATCCCGGTCGAAATCGCAAGGCCCGCTGCCACCAGCGCGTTGGCCGCCTGATAGGCCCCGATCAGCGGCAGGGTAACGGTGCGCGCCTCGCCTCTATGCTCAATCGTCAGGCTCTGGCCAAGCGTGGTCGGGACGCGCGCGGTGAGATGCAGGAACTCGCCCCGCTCGCCGACCGTGCGCACGTCCAGTCCGCGCTCGGCAGCAAAGGCAGCGGCGCGCTCCATCCACTCAGCCCCATCCTCGCCAAGATGAATGATCACAGGCGCGCCCGGCGGCGTCACTTCGGCAAAGAGCCTGAGCTTGGCCGAGAAATACTCCTCCATCGTGCCATGGTAATCGAGGTGATCGCGGCTGAAATTGGTGAAGGCTGAGGCGGCGAGCGGGAGGCCTTCGCTGCGATATTGGGAGAGGCCGTGGCTCGATGCCTCATAGGCGACATGGGTCACGCCTTCGCGAGCCAATCCCGCCATATTGGCAAGGAAGGTGACAATATCAGGCGTGGTCAGCCCGGTTGCAACGCTGCCATCTGGCGTGGTGACACCGAGCGTCCCGATACTGGCCGCGCGCTCACCGCCCATGCGCCAGATCTGGCGGGTCATTTCCACAGTTGAGGTCTTGCCATTGGTGCCCGTGACCGCGACCAGCACCGGCGGCACCGGCTGGAAAAATCCGGCAGCAAGGCTGGCAAAGGCGCGGCGGGGGGTATCGCTCGCAATATGGAGCGCGCCTTGAACCGCAGCCTCTGGCCGGGCGACCACCGCCACGGCCCCAGCCGCGATGGCATCGGGGATAAAGCTCTCGCCATCCACCCGCGCGCCCGGAAAGGCGCCGAACACCGTGCCGGGGGCAACCTTGCGGTGATCGATCGCAAAGCCCGTCACCTCAATCGCTGAAGCTTCCTCAGGCGCGCTCATCCCAGCGCGTTCCATCAGCCCTGCCAGCCTCACTTGCGGCCCTCCACCAGATAGCGCAGGTCCGAAATATCCACATCGCGGCTCTCATCAGGCAGCACGCCCAGCATTGGCCCGATGCGCGGCACCAACCGGCCGACAACGGGCGCAGCGGTAAAGGCGGCGGTGCGCTGGAAAGAACTGGCCGCTGTGCCGCGCGGTTCATCAATCACGATCACCACCACATAGCGCGGCCGATCCAGCGGGAAGGCAGCGGCAAAGGACGTCACCAGCGAGGTTTTCTTGTAAACACCGCCTGCGTTCTTTTCAGCCGAGCCCGTCTTGCCGCCCACGCGATACCCCTTGGCATCGGCGCTGCGCCCTGTTCCATACATCGAAATCATCCGCAGCATCTGGCGCATGCGCGATGAGGTCGATTCCTTGAACACGCGGCGTCCGCGCGGCACATCCTTGGGCTCAAGCTTCAACATCGTGGCCGGCCGCCAGATCCCGCCATTGACCATCGTGGCATAGGCGCTCGCCAGATGCAGCGGCGTCACGGCAAGACCATGGCCATAGCTTACCGTCATGTTGGTGATGCGCGCCCAGTCCCCACGCGGAAACAGCGGCTTGCCCCGTGCAGGCAATTCGACAAAGGGGCGCTGATCCATGCCGAGATCAATCAGCGTCGCGCGCAATTTGTCCGCGCCCAGTTCATCGGCCACCCGCGCGGTGACAGTATTCGAGGAATAGACCAGCGCCTGCGGCACATTAAGGCCAGTCCCCTTGGGCTTCATGTCTTTCAGACTGCGTCCTGCGACCTGCACCGGGGTCGCATCCCACACCTTTGACAGATCGCGCACCACGCCTGCATCAATTGCCGCCGCAACAGTGATCGGCTTGAAGGTGGAACCCAGTTCATAAACGCCGTTGGTGACGCGGTTGAACACATTGGGCGCGCCTGCTGCGCCTGCGGTGTTGGGATCGAAATCGGGCAGGCTCGCCATTGCCATCACTTCGCCGGTGTCGACATCAAGGACAATGCCAGCAGCGCCAATCGCGTTGGTGGCGAGCATCCCTTTCTTGAGTTCGTCCTCGAGCGCGCCCTGCACCCGGACATCGACCGAGAGCGCCACCGATTGGCTGCGCAGTTCGGGGTGGTGAAGACGCTCTTCGAGCACCTGTTCCATGCCCAGCTTGCCGCCTTCGCCTTCGACAACATAGCCAAGAATATGTGCACCAAGGCTGCCTTGCGGGTAGTGGCGATCGGTCTCACGCGGGATTTCGAGCGCCACTTCGCCCAGCGCAAAGACCTCGTTGGCTTCTTCGGGCAGCAGGCGGCGACGCAGATAGCCAGCGCGCCCCGAGGCAAGCCGTTCCGCCAAGCGCGTCTCGTTCATGTCGGGAAAAATCTTCACCAGCGCGCGGGCGACTTCCTTGGGCGAGCGCACCAGCGGGCTGCCATCATCGCCCATCGCCTGCGGGTTGAACCACAAGGCATAGGCGGGGAAAGCGCGCGCCAGCGGCACGCCGTTGCGATCGGTGATCTCGCCGCGCGGCGGCAGCAGCGCGTCTTCAAGGCTGGTGCGGCGCGGCGCTTCGCCGGCAAGGCCTAGCCAGCCAATCCGCGCCAGCGCCCCGCAGGCCACCAGCGCAAAGATCGCCGCCACCCACAGCACCCGCCATCTGGCGGTGAGCACCGTGCGATAGCGTTGCTGCATCAGATGAACGCGGCCCGCCGGGATCGCTGGCGGTACGGCGTAGGCACTCATTCGCTGACGCTCTGCTTGGCGGCGGCCGCACCTGTCTGCGCGCGGGCTGGGCGGATTGGTGAAGCCTCGATCAGAAAGTCGCCAAAGGCATCGGCAAACATTGCCCCTGCATCCGCGTCTGCCTTTGCCGAGGCAAGCGTCACCCGCTCACCGGAAAGCGGAGAGACCATTGCCGCCTCCTGACGCGGCCCGGCAGGGTTGGTGCTGCCTGCGCTGTCAACCGCCTCGGCGCGCGCAAGGCGGATCTGCTGCGGCGCATTGGGACCAAGCGGCTGACCAAGGCTGGCAAGCTGGCGTTCACCATCAAGGAACTGATCGGCGCGCGGCGCGGCAAAGCCGAATTCGACCGCGTTCCATTCGACCAATTGCCGCTGGCTGGCGCGGGTTTCGAACTCGGTTTCCAAGAGCATGCTCTCGTGCTTCAGAGCGATGATCTGGCGTTCAGCGAGCAGCACCTCGCTTTTCACGGCATGGACCCGCACGCTGAGCAGCGCAAACAGGGCGATGCACACGGCAAGGACTGCGGCCCAGCCCAAGGAACGCATCTGACTTTGGCGCAGGCTCATGCGGCGATCTCCCGAGCAGGCGCATGGGTGCGGCGGGCGTGGCGCAAGGTGGAGGAACGGCTGCGCGGATTGCGGGCAATCTCGGCCTCGCTCGGGCGGATGCCCTTGGACACCTTGGCAAAGGTTGGCGGCGGACCCGCCACTTCACCCGGCAGATGACGCGACACGGCGCGGCCTGCACCGGATGCTTCGCGCAGGAAATGCTTCACGATGCGGTCTTCAAGGCTGTGGAAGCTGACCACCGCCAGCACCCCGCCCTCGCGCAGCAGGGCTTCGGCAGCAGCAAGGCCAGCGCGCAGTTCGCCCAGTTCATCATTCACATGAATGCGAACGGCCTGAAAGGTGCGCGTGGCCGGGTCTTTCTTGTCATGGGGTTTGTGACCCAAAGCGCGGCGCACCACGCGGGCAAGCTCGCCCGTGGTCGCCAGCGGCCGCGCTGCCACGATCGCACGCGCAACCCGGCGCGACTGGCGTTCCTCGCCGTAATGATACAGCACATCGGCAATCGCGGCCTCATCGGCGGTGTTGAGGAAATCAGCAGCGCTTTCCCCATCCTGGCTCATCCGCATATCGAGCGGGCCATCATGCATGAAAGCAAAGCCGCGGCCTGCCTGATCCAATTGCATGGACGACACGCCAATATCCATCACCACCGCGTCGACCTGCGGCACGCCGATGCGGGTCATTGCTTCGCGCATGGCGGAAAAGCGGGCTGGATGAAGCGTGAGCCGACCGGGAAAACCCGACGCCATCGCCTCGCCTGCCACGATGGCGTCGGGGTCCCTATCAAAGGCGTGGACACTGGCCCCCGCCTCAAGGAGCGCGCGGGTGTAACCGCCCGCCCCGAAGGTGGCGTCAATAATAGTCATGCCGGGCCGGGGTGCAAGCGCCTCGACCACTTCATTCAACAGGACAGGAATATGGGGCGCCTCAGGCATCATGCACCCTTCCTTGCGGCAGCGACCAGCTTGGTGCAGGCGGCCTGCGCGCTTTTCCATTCAGGGCCCATCCGGGCAAGCTCTGCCGGGCTCCATACGAAAAAGAACTCGCCGGCCGCCTGAAAGAACAACCCATCGCCCACCTTGCCCAGATCGCGCAGGTGTTCGGGCATCACGAAACGCCCGCTATCGTCAAAGGGAAGCTGTTCAAAACCAAACAATTGCGCAGCGCGCACGTCGCGATCAAAACTGGCATCATTCATGCGGATCGCGCGGTCTTCCTCGCGTTCAAGCTGGGCGTTGAGCTTTTCGGTGCGCGACAGACCAAAGCCGATCAGACAATCAAAGCGATCATGGGCAGCAAGACACAAGGTGCGGTTACCGCCCGAACTTTCCTTGACTGCCTTGCGGAAGGCAGGCGGCAGGACAAAGCGGCCCTTGTCGCCGGCGGGCGAATAGGCTTGGCCAGAATATCCTGCAAAGCCCGACACTTGGCCCCAATCCCCCCAACTATCTGCGGCCCCTCGCGCCCTCCCACAAGGACTGTGCGGCCATAAACCCGGCCAAGCCTCCCCCGTTGCCGCCTGCGCGCTGCGAAGCGCAGAGGATGGCTGCACGCTGATGCCGATGGCCCGCGCGATGCAAACAGGAGTGCTTGATGGGCTTTGGTAATATCGGGGATGCAGGCGGGATGGAAGGGATTTTTAGGGGAAATCGCGGGATTACTTGCTATAATACTGATTTATAATGTTTTTATAAAAACCCTTAGGGTCCGATTATATGCGAAGTTCCCTGTAAAAACCGCTGAAATCCCGCTCGAATCCCACGAATCCGAGATTTTCGCGCACATGGGCGCGCGCCGAGTCCCCTGCTGACTCAGCCTTTCCCGCGATTTCCCGTGTGATCGATCGGCCCGGTTATCAATCGAAAGCAAAGGTGAGGAGCGCGGCAATCCCGCTGCGTGCTTCGGTGCTGAATCCGTCATCCTCGAACACGGCTGCATCGGCGAGCAGTGTCACGCGGCCTCTGCCCACGCGGCAGCGCACCGCAATCCCCTCCGCCGCTAGGGCGCAGCGCCGCGCTGATGCAGCGTCGACCTCGATTGTGCCGGCCAGAAACACCGGGATAGAGGTGCCCTTGCCAAGCCGCACGCGGCGCGGGTGTTCGGTCTGATCTTCATCAAAGGTGATCGAAAGCCCCCAACGCGCCACCACCGGCGGAATCAACGCCACATCCGAAGGCCGCCGCGGATCACCCAGCGGCAGATCATAATCACCCGTCAACAACGGATCGAGCACCAGCAGCAATCGCCCACCGCCGCGCACCCAGTCATCCAGCGCCACATTATCAGAAGGAGAGAGCCCGCGCGGCTGGATTACGGCAATCCGGGTAAGTCCTGCGAGTGGATCACTCTCCGCATCCCCCTCCCCCAACCCCGCAATCGGCGAAAGCGTATCAAGCAGCACCAGCCCATGACGCTCTTCCAGCACCGCGCGCTGCCATGGGGCAGGCGCGGCGCCGCTGGCGATTTCGGACAATTCTGCACCCAAAGGCCAATAGAGCGGGAGGCTTGTCATCAGCCCGAGTTCGGTGCGCTCACTCTCGGGTGCGTGATTGGCCGGGGCACTATCCGCCCCGCATCCCGCAAGCCATGCCGCAAGCCCTGCGCTCACCGCTGCGCCCGCCACTGCGAGCGCTCGCTGTCTAAGGCTTGGGGCTGGCACTGGGATTGGCGGCCGGTGCAGAGGTCGGTGGCGGCAGCACCAGCGGATCAAGCAGCGGCGCAGGGCTCGGTTCTGCCGGAATATCCGGCACCACACCTGCATCGGCCAACGGATTGGCGCCAGCGCTGCTGGGACGCGGTTCGGTGGTGGGGGCGGCATCGGGCACGGCAGCCTCATCCGCCAGATCAGCCTGACTGCCGATAATGCTGGCAAGCCCGACGAGCAGCATCATCGCAGCAATTCCGAACAGCCCGACCTGCAAGCGCTGAATGCCGTCGGCGCGGGCCTGAGGAGCAGGGTCAATCGCCGCGCTCCCCTCGCTGCCCGCAGCGCTCATGTCCACGCTGAGGCCAAACAGCTTGCGCCCTTTGAGCCTCATTGCGCTGCCTCTTGGTCCAGCCACTCAAACACCGGCAAGCCCTTGCTCGCCAGCCATTCAGGGTTGTAGAGCGTGGAGAGATAACGAAACCCGGTGTCGCACAGGATGGTGGCTATTTGCGGCTTCTCGCGCCCCTCGGCCACCAATTGCCGCCCGAGCGCCACCGCACCTGCAACATTTATGCCCGATGAAAGTCCGAGGCACAGCCCCTCCTCACGCAGCAGGCGTGCAACCCAATGGAGCCCTTCTTCGTCCGAAATGCGAAACTGGGTGTCGATCGCCGCGCCTTCGAGGTTGGCCGTGATGCGGCCTTGTCCGATGCCTTCGGCTACCGATGATCCTTCGGCCGAAAGCTCGCCATGGGCATAGTAATTATACAGCGCTGCGCCATGCGGATCGGTGAGCGCGATGCGGATGTTCTCGTCAAAGGCTTTTAACCCAAGGCCCACGCCCGCAATCGTCCCGCCGGTGCCCGCTGCACAGGTAAAGCCATCGATCCGGCCCGCCATCTGTTCCCATAATTCGGGCGCAGTGCCTTCGATATGGGCGCGGCGATTGGCGATGTTATCGAACTGGTTGGCCCACACCGCGCCGGGCGTTTCTTCGGCCAAACGGCGCGAGGTGTGCACGAAATGTCCCGGATTGGCGAATTTGGTGGGCGGCACCAGCACCAACCGCGCGCCCAGAGCCCTGAGCGTGTCCATTTTTTCCTTGGACTGATTGTCGGGCATGACGATGATCGTCTTGTAACCGCGCGCATTGGCCACCAGCGCAATGCCGATCCCGGTGTTACCCGCTGTGCCCTCAACCACTGTGCCACCGGGCTGCAATTCCCCGCGCGCCTCCGCATCGCGGATGATGTAAAGCGCAGCGCGGTCTTTCACCGAAGAGCCGGGATTGGCAAATTCGCACTTGCCCCAGATATCGCAACCAGCCGCTTCGCTGGGGCCAGCCAGCCGCACCAGCGGGGTGTTGCCGATCAGGCTCAACGTGTCTTCAAATGGACGGGTGATATTCATGACGCTGGATTAGGCGCTGTTTCTCGTGCCGACAAGGCGCACTGTGGAAACGGCAAGCCGCACGCCGCTTGTGCGAGTCGGAAACTGCACAAGCAGGCGGGCAACAAACACCTGATGCAGCCCAGGAAGGCAGTCGGCCAGAATGGCGCCAAGCGCGAGCTTGTCACACACAAAGCCCGCGCTCAGGAACGCATCAATCTTCCGGTGCGATGGTCACATGGAGCCCGTCGAGGGCCGCAGTGAAGGGAATCTGGCACGACAACCGGCTGGTCTCAGCGCGGTGATCGGAGGATTCGAGCAGATCATCCTCGTCCTCGCTGATCGCGGGCAGCTTGTCTGCAAAGGCCGGATCAACATGGACATGGCAGGTCGCGCAGGAACAGCACCCGCCGCACAGCGCCAGCAATTCATCAAAACCATTGTCACGGATCGCTTCCATGACAGTCAGACCGTCCTCGACGGTGATTTCGCTCGTCTCGCCGGCGCGGTTGGTGACGACCAGTCTGGGCATGGATTGCGGTTCCTTTATGGCTGTGAGAGGTGCGCGTTGCGCGCTGGGTTCGGATGGAACAGCCTGCTAAGGCGTTCTGGCGGCCTTGGCAAGATTGAGGAAGTGATAGTGGGGCTAAGCCTTACAGAATTGCGCGAGGATCTGGACACGCTGGCACTGCGTGAGCCCGCCTTGGCGCGCGAATTGGCGCGCATCGGCTATCCGCAGCCGCGCATCCGTGAACGCGGCTGGCAGACGATGCTGCGCACCATTGTCGGTCAGCAAGTCTCGGTCGCAGCGGCCAATTCGATGTGGGCCAAGCTTGCGGCGGAACTGGCGGATGGGTTTACGCCCGCTGCCCTGCTGGCGCGCGATTTCGAAACTTTACGCGCCTGCGGATTGTCCCGCCAGAAACAGGGCTATGCGCGCAGCTTGTGCGAATTGACACTGGCAGGCGCGGTTGATTTCGATGCCCTGCCCGATGACGACGAGGAAGCCATTGCCAGCCTCACCGCGATCAAGGGGATCGGCCGCTGGTCTGCCGAAGTCTATCTGCTGTTTGCCGAAGGTCGCCGCGACATCTGGCCGGCGGGTGATCTTGCCGTGCAGGAAGGGGTAAAGCGCCTTATCGGCCTGCGCGAGCGCCCCGCCGAGAGACAAACGCGCGAGTTGGCGCAAGGCTGGTCGCCCTGCAGGGGGGCGATGGCCATCTTCACCTGGCATTTCTACGCCAATCCGGCGCTGTGAGCGCGCTGCAGTCAGGCCGCTTCTTGCCTTGCTGCCACTGGTGTGTATTATTTTAGCAATACACCAAGAGAGACAAAGGAGCGCCATCATGGCCCGTGCTGTTGGAAACCTCGCCCGCCTGGCCGCCTTGTCGGTGGGGGCCGCGGCCTTGACTTTGCCCGGTCTTGCTGCTGCCGAAACCGGCACAGCTACTTCTGCCGCACTTCAAGGAACGCCCATGACCACGCCTGTCACCGCCGCCCCGCTGATCCCGCGCGATGCCCTGTTCGGCAATCCGACCCGCGCGCAAGGCCAGATCAGCCCGGATGGTAAATGGCTGAGCTGGACCGCCCCCTACGAAGGCGTGATGAATGTCTGGGTGGCTCCGGTGAGCGATCCGGCGGCAGCCAAGCGGATGACCAACGCCACTGACCGGCCAATCCCGCAATATTTCTGGTCGCCGGATTCGCGCAGCATCCTCTATATTCAGGACAAGGGCGGGGATGAGAATTTCCTGCTCTATCAGGTTGATATTGCAAGCAGCAAGGAGACAACGCTCACCCCGTTTGAAAACACGCGCGTCGAAGTGATCGGCGCATCGCACGCGATCAAGGACAAGCTGCTGGTCGGCCTCAACAACCGCGATCCGCAATTCCACGATGTGCATCTGCTGAACCTTGCGACCGGCGAATTGACGCTGGTTATGGAAAACAACGCCTATGCAGGCTTCATGGCGGACGACACGCTGACGATCCGCATGGCGATGGCGCAGAATGAGGCAGGCGGCACGGATTATTTCCGCGTGGTGGAGAACCGGGTGGAGGATACCCCGTTTGAAACCACCGCGATGGAAGATTCGCTCACCACCGCGCCTGCCGGTTACACGCAGGATGGCTCGGTGCTGTACTGGATCGACAGCCGCGATCGCAACACCGCGGCGCTGTTCGCGCAGGATACCGCCACCGGCACTCGCTCGCTCATTGCCGAAGATGCCCGTGCAGACCTCGGCGGCACAATGCGCAATCCCGTCACCGGCGTGATTGAGGCCTATGCGGTCAATTACCTCATCAACCAATGGGTCGCGCTTGATCCGGGCGTGAAAGCCTCGCTCGATTGGCTGGGCGGACAATTCGAAGGCAGTTTCGGCATCAATTCGCGCAGCGATGATGATGCGACATGGATCGTGTGGAACGATCCCGTGACTGCACCCACGGCGGTGCATATCTATGATCGCAAGGCCAAAACCTTGACGCCCTTCTACACCAGCCGGCCAGAACTGGCGGGCAAGCCTTTGCAGATGATGCACCCGGTTGAAATCACCAGCCGCGATGGTTTGACGCTGCCTTCCTACCTGACGCTTCCGGTGGGCAGCGACCCGGATGGCACGGGCGTTCCGGTCGCTCCTGTCCCGCTGGTGCTGCTGGTGCATGGCGGGCCGTGGGCGCGCGATGGCTATGGGTTCAACAGCTTGCACCAATTGCTCGCCAATCGCGGCTATGGCGTGCTGGCGGTCAATTTCCGCGGCTCGACCGGCTTCGGCAAGGATTTCCTCAACGCGGGCAACAAGCAATGGGGCCTTGCCATGCATGATGACCTGATCGACGCGGTCGATTGGGCGATTGGCAAGGGCATCACCGCGCCCGATTCTGTGGCAATCATGGGCGGTTCCTACGGCGGCTATGCGACGCTCGCCGGGCTCACCTTCACGCCCGATAAATTCGCCTGCGGGGTCGATATTGTCGGGCCTTCGAACCTTGAGACGCTGCTTGGCACGATCCCGCCCTATTGGGCGCCGCTGGTGAAGATTTTCCATGAACGCATGGGCGATCCGAACACCGAAGAAGGCCTCGCCCTGCTGCGCGCGGCGAGCCCGCTTTACAAGGCGGACCAGATCAAAAAGCCGCTGCTGATCGCGCAAGGCGCCAATGATCCGCGCGTCAAGCAGGCCGAAAGCGATCAGATCGTCGCTGCGATGAAGGAGGCAGGCATCCCTGTTACCTATGTGCTCTACCCCGATGAAGGCCACGGCTTTGCCAAGCCTGCCAACAACATCGCCTTTTACGCCATTGCCGAAAATTTCCTCGCGCAATGCCTGGGCGGGCGGGCAGAGCCTGTGGGCGATGCGCTGAAGCCTTCCACCGCGCAGATCATCGAAGGGGCAGATCATGTGAAGGGGCTGAAGGCTGCGCCCGGCAAATAGTTTTGCCTTCCGCGCATCCCCTCTCTAAACCGTTTCAAAACGCAATCGAGAGGGGATCACCATGACTGAACGGCGCTGCATTTTCATCACCGGGGGCGCATCGGGCATCGGGCGCGCAACCGCGCGGCTGTTTGCGACGCGCGGGTGGTTTGTGGCAATTGCCGATGTCAATACAGAAGGCATGGAAGACACCCTCGCGCTGCTCGATGGGGGCTTCAAATATATGCACCGCCTCGATGTGCGCGACCGGGCACAGTGGGACGAGGCCTTGGAAGCGGCCTATGTCGCGGCAGGACAGCGCATTGATGTGGTGGTGAACAATGCCGGCATCGGCGCGGGCGGGTCGTTAAGCGAAATGGCCCCGGACGAAATCGAGCGCTGCCTCGACATCAATTTGAAAGGCGTGCTGTTCGGCGCGCAGGCCGCCTATCCTTACTTGCAGAAAACCGCGCCGGGCAGCGCGCTTGTCAACATGGCGAGCGCGGCCGGGATTGCCGGATCAGGCGGCATGAGTGTTTATTGCGCCACCAAATTCGGCGTGCGCGCGGTATCGGAAAGCCTCGACGCGGAATGGGCCGAAGACGGTATCACGGTTGCCTCGATCTGCCCCTCTTTCATCGAAACGCCGCTGCTTGATGGCACAGGCAATCGCAAATCCAACGAGGCAATCCGCCAGCGCGTGATGGCAGCAGGGCTCGAAATCACCCCGGTCGAAGAAGTCGCCAAGGCGGTGTGGGAAGCGGTGCACGGGACGAAGCTTGATTATTTCGTCGGCGCAACTTCCAAGCGGATGGCCTTTGCCAAGCGCTGGATGCCGGGCAAGGTAAGGAAGCAGCTTCGCAGCAGCCTGCGGCCGTTGGGGCGGTAAACTCCAAAGGGCTCTCGGTGGGAGAACCGAAACGGTCGCCTCGGCGACCGCAAGGCCGACCGGCCGCCCGCAGCGATGCGACCTTCAGGTCGCGTGAGCGAGGATACCGCACGCCGGAGGGCGTGCGAAACTAAAGGAGCGCATCAATGCTGCGCGCCAGCCGCGCATCGCGGCTGGAAAGCCCGCCGCTATCGCCGGCATCATGGGTCGTCAGGGTCACTTCGACCTTGGCATAGACGTTGAACCATTCGGGGTGATGATCCTGCGCCTCGGCCAGCAAAGCCACCCGCGACATAAACCCCCAAGCCTCGGAGAAATCCTTGAACTGAAAAGTGCGCGTAATCGCCTTGCCTTCGCGCGCCAATTCCCATTGAGGGTGATCGGACAGCAATTGGGTGACTTCATCGGCGTCAAGTTCAGGCACTGGCATGGGGGGATGGCTCCGTAATGGCTGGCTTGTTTGCAGGCCCTCTTTTCCCTAACGCGTGCACTGATGCAAGCGCCTCTCCGCCCTCTCCTCGAAGCCCGCGATCTGGCCTGCCAGCGCGGCGAGCGACTGCTATTCCGGCGGCTCAGCTTCCGGCTCGAGGCAGGGACTGCGTGTCATGTGACAGGGGCAAATGGCGCGGGCAAGACCACGCTGCTGCGCGCGCTGGCGGGGTTGACAACGCCTTTTGCCGGCGAGGTGCTGCGCGAAGGCACATTGGGCCTGCTGGATGATCGCACCGGGCTTGATCCGGAATTTCCGGTGGCACGCGCGCTGGCTTTCTGGTTCGGGGTCGATCAGGCCGATGCGCCGCAAGCGATCATGGCGCGCCTCAGGCTCGATGCGCTTGCCGAAGTGCCGGTGCGCTATCTTTCTACGGGTCAGAAAAAGCGCGCGGCGCTGGCACGGCTGATCGGCCAGCGCGCAGCGATCTGGCTGCTGGATGAGCCGCTCTCGGGCCTTGATACCGCCTCGCAAGGGCTGGTCACCGCGCTGGTGGCGGAGCATTGCAGCGCTGGCGGGATTGCGCTGATCGCCTCGCACCAGCCGCTCGATGTGCCGGACATGACCAGCTTTGCCATTGAGGATTTCGCCCTCACCAGCACGGGGCCCGCCTGATGCTCGGCCAGCTCCTGCGGCGCGATCTGGCGCAGTTCTTCCCCTTTGCCGGGGGCGGCGCGGCGCTGCCGGTGGTGTTTTTTGTAGCGGTCGCGATGCTCTATCCCTTCGCAGTCGGGCCGGATGCCGCTGTGCTGGCCAAGACGGGCGGCGGGGTGGTGTGGATTGCCGCATTGCTTGCAGCGATCCTGCCGCTCGAAAAACTGGTGGCGCGCGACATTGAGCTTGGCTTTTTCGATCAATTGCGGCTGCGCGGGCTGACCGAAGAAGTGATGATGGCGGTGCGCCTGATCGCCCATTGGTTGAGTTTCGGCCCCGTTCTGGTGCTCGCAACCTTCCCCGCCGCAGCGCTCCTCAATATCGAGGGCGAGACATTCCGCCTGCTGATCCTTGGCCTCATTGCAGGCACGCCGGGGCTGGCGGCGATTGGCCTCATTATCGCGGCGCTGACTGCGTCCTTGCGCGCGGGCGCAGCGCTGTCGGGGCTGCTCTTGATCCCGCTTGCGCTGCCGATCCTGATTTTCGGCGCTGGCGCGCTCGCACGGCAGGATCCGGCAAGCCTTGGCTTCGTTGGTGCCATAAGCCTTGGTCTCGTGGCGCTCGCGCCCTTTGCCGCAGGCGCCGCGATCCGCGCAGCAAGGGAGCAGTAGTGAGAGCACCTCAAAGCCATGTGAGAGCCAATTTGCTGATGGCGCGCATTGCGGCCGGGCTGTTGGGCTTCACGCTGATCGTTTTTGCGATGAAGGCTCTGGTCCACCCGCAGGTGCAGGCGCGCTATACGCCGTTGGTGGTGTTTCATGGCGTGACAATGCTCGGCTGGCTGGGCCTGCTCGCCAGCCAGAGCGTGCTGGCCGCGCGCTTCAGACTGGCGGCGCACAGGATCAGCGGACGCGCTTCGCTGGCGCTGGTGGCGGCGATGTTGGTGAGCGGGGCGGTGATTTCATGGAACATCGGGCTGGAACTGGGTCGCCCCGAAGTGACTGTGGTGAACTTGGCTGCTTTTGTGACTTTCATGCCGCTTTATGCCGCCGCGCTGTGGCTGGCCCGCCGCCGCGATATTGCCGCCCACCGGCAAGCCATGCTGATTGCAACGCTCGCGCTGATGACGCCCGCCTATGCCCGGCTGGTGCAGGTGCTGGGCCTGCCCGATCCGGTGGCAATCGGCATCCAGCCGCCGATCACGATTGCGATTGCCTGCGCCTATGACTGGGCGCTGCATGGCCGCGTGACACGGGCGACGCTTGCTATGCTGGCGTTTTCCCTCGCCGTTGTGGCCGTGATGGTGGCGGTGCTGGCGGTGTGGTTTTTGTGAGCCTCTTTGTCATCGCAAGCCGCTCTGGATTGCTGCGCTGCGCTCGCAATGACGAGGGTCACACGTAAGGCGGGCAATCCCGGCCCGTCGGGCTCTTGGTGAAGATCTCGTTGCCGGTTTCGGTGATCGCGATGGAATGTTCGAACTGCGCGGAGAGCGACTTGTCGCGCGTCACCGCGGTCCAGCCGTCTCCGAGCACTTTGGCCCACGGCTTGCCGAGATTGATCATCGGCTCAATCGTGAAGAACATCCCCGGCTTCAGTTCCGGCCCAGTCCCAGCTTTCGCCGCGTGGACGACTTCGGGCGCATCGTGAAACAGGCGGCCCAAGCCATGCCCGCAAAATTCGCGCACCACGCCATAGCGGAAGCTGCTGGCGTGGGCCTCGATCGCTGCGCCAATATCGCCCAGCCGCGCGCCGGGCTGTGCGGCGGCAATACCCAGCATCAGGCATTCATAGGTCACCTCAACCAGCTTGCGCGCTTTCAAGGAAGGCTCACCTGCGTAGAACATCCGGCTGGTATCGCCGTGCCAGCCATCGACCAAGGGCGTCACGTCGATATTAAGAATGTCGCCATCCTTCAATACCTTGTCGCCAGGAATGCCGTGGCAGATCACATGGTTGATCGAGATGCAGCAGGAATGCGCATATCCGCGATAGCCCAGCGTTGCAGGGATTGCGCCTGCATCCAACATCATGCCCCGCACCGCATCATCAATGCTGCCGGTGGTCACGCCGGGCTTCACCAGATCAACGCAGGCATCAAGGATTTCAGCGGCAAGCTTGCCCGCCTTCCTCATCCCCTCAAAACCGTCAGGCCCATGCAGTTTGATGGTGCCGTCGCGGTAGACAGTCTCGCTGCCTTCAACAGTTTGGTATTCGTGCATGGGACGCGTATAGCCGCTTGGGCTGCAAATTGCTACTTGGGCACAGCGAAATAGGCGCGGTATTCGGGCTTGACCGCCTCGATCACCTTCGCGCTCACCGGTAACGTCACCTCATAGGTGCCTTCCGCGTAGGAACCCGCCACGTAAGGCGCCGCGATCAATCCAATGCGATTGAACGCTCGGCCATCGCTTGATCCTGCAAGCACTGTGAGTTCGGAGACGTCGGGACAGGCAAAGAAGCCGTCCTCGCTGTAATCCTCACCCAGCCGCTGCTTGCGCTCGCGCGCCAAGCCCTTGCACCATGCGTCACCAAGCGCATTCTGCAAGGCGGCAGGGTTTTCGAAAAGGTCCTCAGCGGAAAGCACCGCACGAGCCTCTCGGTCCCACAGCAGCGCATCATAGCCCGCATTGCCATGCGCGCCGCCGGTGTAGAAATAGATCGAGGCCGACAGCGATAGAAAACGCGGCAGATCGGTCACCACCGACCACATTTTTTCAAAGGAGCGGTTGATGCATCCGATGCAATCGCTGCCTTCAAATTCGCGCAAGGAATCTTCGAAATCCTGCTTTTGTTCGGCCAAGGCCGCATCCCGTTCGGTGGTGAAGCGCGCCACCAATTCGGCAACTGCCGTTACCTGAGCAGGCCAGTTATATTTGAATTCCCGCGAATATTCGCCGCGCAATTCGTTGTTTTCGAAGATCACGGCCTGCGCATCAGCGGACCCGGAAGCCGCGGCAATCGGATCGGGGGCGACAGGCGCCTCACCTTCTGCATTTGCCGAACACGCTGCCAGCATCGCTGCTGCGGTCAGCCCTGCTGCTAGTGCGGTCCGCTTCATCCGTGATCCCCCTTAACCAATCTTTCGCGTGACAAGCCTCGCCACACGATTATGAAACCTGCATGACTGATCCCACCGCTTTGATCCAGCCCGATCGCGGGCAGGATGCGACCCTCATTCACCTTGTCACCAAAGACGGTTTTGCCGAATTTGCCAAGGGTCTGAAGCCAGCCCAGCGCGCCAGCCTTGCCGCGCAAAAATTCGAAGGCGCGCCGGGTTCAAACGCGATTGTTCCTGATGGTGAGGGATGGTTTGCAGCGGCAGGCGTGGCCAAGCCCGATCAACTCACCAGTTGGTGTTTGGCGCGCCTCGCCGAAGAATTGCCCGAGGGCCATTACCGCCTCGTGGGGCAAGAACCGGGTGCAGCCATGTTCGGCTGGGCGCTCGCGCAGTATCGCTTCACCCGCTATCAATCCGAACCCAAACCGCCATCCCCCCGCGTGCTGTTGACAGGCCAAGCCGGGCGAATTGATCCGGTCTTGGCCGAAATCGCGGCAGAAACGCTGGTGCGCGATCTCGTCAACACGCCTTCGGAAGATATGGGCCCCGAAGCGCTCGAAGCCGAATGCGCGCGGCTGGCCAAGGCGCATGGGGGCGAGCTGGCGATCACTCGCGGGGATGCGCTCGAACGCGAATATCCCATGATCCATGCCGTGGGCCGCGCAGCGGCGCGCCACCACGCACCGCGCCTGATGCATCTCACTTGGGGAGACCCCGCGCATCCGGTGCTGGCGGTGGTGGGCAAGGGCGTGACATTCGATTCGGGCGGGCTCGATATCAAGCCCTCCTCGGGCATGAGGCTGATGAAGAAAGATATGGGCGGCGCTGCCCACGCCCTTGCGCTGGCAGGCCTCATCATGGGCGCGCGCCTGAAAGTGCGCCTGCATCTGTTGGTGCCTGCGGCCGAAAACGCGATTTCAGGCGCTTCTTTCCGCCCCGGCGATGTGCTGAAAAGCCGCAAGGGCCTTAGCGTGGAAATCCACAACACCGATGCCGAAGGGCGCTTGCTCTTGGGCGATGCCTTGAGCCGCGCAAGCGAGGAAAAGCCCGATCTGATCGTCGATTTCGCAACGCTCACCGGCGCTGCCCGCGTGGCGCTCGGCCCCGATTATCCGGCGCTGATGGCGCGGCGCGATGATACGGCCGAGGCTTTTATCGAGGCGGGTCGCGCCCATGATGATGAGCCTTGGCGCTTGCCGCTGCCCGAGGCTTACCGCGAATATCTCGCCTCCGACATCGCGGATATCGCCAATTCTCACGCCAATCCTTTCGCCGGCGCAAGCGTGGCCGGACTGTTCCTCGATCGCTTTGTGGCAGAAGGCATCGACTGGGTGCATTTCGACACTTTCGCTTGGCAGCCAAGTCCCAAGCCGGGCCGCCAGCGCGGCGGGCGCGGGCTGGGGCTGCGCGCCGCCTGGCACGCTATCCGGGCACGCTATGCTTCGTAAGCTTGCCGTGGCCACGCCAAACGTTTAGGGGCGCATCCCACGCGCGGCCCTGCCAATCACGGGGCTGTTTACAAGCAAAAAGGCACTGACACAGGTAATGAGCGAGGCTGGGGGCAATCTGCGACGCTATGGCGTGCCGAACGGCGTGCTGGGCCTCAAAGGCCCGGTGGAGAAGCCCGCACCCGGCACGCTCCCCTTGCGCGGCGATCTGGCGCATATGGCGCTGGCAGCAAGCCACTTGGCCGCACACTATGTGATCCCGCATCCACGCATCGTTGGCACATCCGGTGCAAGCCTCCACCTCGCCCCGCGCAGGGACGCCGAAGTGCATCACCAACTGGCCGCAGGAACCGACGTGGAATTGCTCGACATCGCGGGTGAATGGGCATGGGTGTGCCTCGGGCCCGAGGGACCCGCGGGCTATTGCCTCACTGCCCAGCTTGCGCCGGTTGGTGCTTAAACAGGATGGCGATGCGCGTCTTCATAGATGGTGCCGCTGGCACCACGGGCCTTGAGATCCGCGACCGGCTGGCCGGGCGCAGCGAATTTGAATTGCTCTTGCTCGATGATGCCAGCCGCAAAAGCGAGGCGGCGCGCCGCGATGCGCTGCAGGCTGCCGATCTGGCAATCCTGTGCCTGCCCGATGAAGCCGCCAAAGAAGCGGTGCACCTTGCCGAGGGTTCTGGCACTCGGATCATCGATGCCTCCTCGGCGCACCGCGTGGCAGATGGCTGGACCTATGGCTTTCCCGAACTGGTGAGCCGCGAGGCGGTGGCCGCTGCGCAGTTTGTAAGCAATCCGGGCTGCTATCCGAGCGGTTTCCTTGCGCTTGTTGCGCCCTTGGTGCGCGCAGCACTGTTGCCAGCCGACTGGCCGTACACCGTCAACGCGGTGAGCGGTTATTCGGGCGGCGGCAATGCGCTGATTGATCGTTTTGCTGCCGAGCGGGATTTGGCGTTTCGCGCCTATGGCCTTGGTCTTGGCCACAAGCATCTGCCCGAAATGCAAAAGTTCGCAGGGCTTGCCCACGCACCGGTGTTCTCACCCGCCGTAGTGCCAGCGCATCGCGGCATGGTCGTCGATGTCCCGCTGCCGCTTGCCGCTATGCCTGTGGCAGCCGACGCGACTACGCTGCGCAAGGCTCTGGCCGAATTCTATGAGCAAAGCGCCATCGTGCGCGTTGCCGATAATGCCCCGTCCGAATTGCTGCTGCGTGAAGAGGCCGCTGCCCATGACGGCATGGAGCTGTATGTGTTTGGCAGCGCTGACGGCACGCAGGCGCGCCTTGTCGCCTGCCTTGATAATCTTGGCAAGGGCGCGTCTGGCGCGGCGATCCAGAACCTCAACATCATGTGCGGATTGCCCGAAACAAGCGGTCTGAAACTCGCCTGAGTCCGCACAGCCCGCTGCTTTACCCAGCACCTTTGCTCAAAATTTAGGCAACTGCTGCGCAAATCATCTGCGCCATTGCGCGGTGCATCATAATCTTGCTAACCCTGTCACACTATCGAAAGGGATCGGCTTTCGGGAATCACCGGCTTGCAAGGATTGTTCACGCAGGTTTGGCACGGTTCTTGTTAGCAAACCCCTAAGGGGATCCACTTGGCGCGTATGGGGACTGTGTGAAAAAGATCGAAGCGATCATCAAACCCTTCAAGCTCGATGAGGTGAAGGAAGCGCTGCATGAAATCGGCGTGTCGGGCATCACCGTCACTGAGGCGCGCGGTTTTGGCCGCCAGAAAGGCCACACCGAGCTCTATCGCGGTGCGGAATATGTCGTCGACTTCCTGCCCAAGGTAAAGCTGGAGGTGGTGGTGGCCGATGATCAGGCCGAACGCGTCGTCGAAGCCATGGCAGCCGCCGCCCAGACGGGCCGGATCGGCGATGGCAAGATTTTCGTCACCGCCATCGAAAGCGCGCTGCGCATCCGCACCGGCGAGACCGACGAGGATGCGATCTGATTTCGTCACGCTAACGCCCAAAGACCATCCCCGGTCTGACGCGGCTTAATTCTCTCACCCAAATTACCCAACTGGAGACACAAGAAATGTCACGCGCGAAAGAAGTTCTGAAGCAGATCAAGGACGAGGAAATCGAATGGGTCGATCTGCGCTTCACCGATCCCAAGGGCAAGTGGCAGCACCTCACCATGGTCGCAGGCGTCATGGGCGAAGATGAGCTGGAAGACGGGCTGATGTTCGATGGTTCCTCGATTGCCGGTTGGAAGGCGATCAACGAATCGGACATGATCCTGAAGCCCGATCTTTCTGAGGTCTGGGTCGATCCCTTCAGCGCCACCCCGATGATGATCATCAACTGCGACATCGTCGAGCCGTCGACTGGCGATTGGTACGCCCGCGATCCGCGCACCACCGCCAAGCGCGCCGAGGCTTACCTCAAGTCCACCGGCATCGGTGATACTGTCTATGTCGGCCCCGAAGCCGAGTTTTTCATGTTCGATGATGTCCGCTTCGAAGATGGCTATGCGGGCTCTGGCTTTGCGATTGATGACATCGAATTGCCCGGCAACACCGGCAAGGAATATGAAAACGGCAATATGGGCCACCGCCCGCGCGCCAAGGGTGGTTACTTCCCGGTCGCGCCGGTCGATTCGGCAGTCGATATCCGCGCCGAAATGGTCACCACCATGCTCGAAATGGGCCTGCCCTGTGACAAGCACCACCACGAAGTCGCCGCTGCCCAGCACGAGCTTGGCCTGACCTTCGGCACGCTGGTGCAGACCGCCGACCGGATGCAGATCTACAAGTATGTCGTCCACCAGGTCGCCCATGCCTATGGCAAGACCGCGACTTTCATGCCCAAGCCGATCAAGGACGACAACGGCAGCGGCATGCACACCCACATCTCGATCTGGAAAGATGGCAAGCCGATGTTTGCGGGCACGGAATATGCCGGCCTGTCGGAAATGTGCCTCTATTTCATCGGCGGCGTGATCAAGCATGCCAAGGCGCTGAACGCTTTCACCAACCCCACCACCAACAGCTACAAGCGGCTGGTTCCGGGTTTTGAAGCGCCGGTGCTGCTGGCCTATTCAGCCCGCAATCGTTCGGCTTCGTGCCGCATTCCCTATGGCACGGGCGACAAGGCCAAGCGCGTCGAATTCCGTTTCCCCGATGCGATGGCCAACCCCTATCTGTGCTATTCGGCGCTGCTGATGGCGGGTCTTGATGGGATCGAGAACAAGATCCACCCCGGCGAGGCGATGGACAAGAACCTCTATGATCTGCCGCCGGCTGAACTGGCCGAAGTGCCGACCGTGTGCGGTTCGCTTCGCGAAGCGCTCGACAGCCTCGCAGCCGATCACGAATTCCTGCTGAAAGGCGATGTCTTCACCAAGGATCAGATCGAAAGCTATTGCGAGCTGAAGTGGGAAGAAGTGATCCGCACCGAAACCACCCCCTGCCCGGTCGAATACGACATGTATTACTCGATGTAATCGGCAGTGCGCACAAAAAGCGCCCCTTCTCACTGCCGAGAAGGGGCGCTTTTTTGTGTCCGGCACACCCCCACATCCGCAAAGCATTTTCCTACCCGCTGATTTTGTGTCTAATTCCTGCGCCTTGTTGCTCCAGTCTGACGAGGTGCTCCCCATGAATGATACGCCGACGCCCAGCGCGCCCTCCCCTGCCCCCAGTCTGCGCGCGCTGCTGCGCCGCTTGCTGCGATGGTTGCTTGATGATCGCAGCAAAGGGGCTGAGCCTGTCTCTGAACAGCCTGCTTCTTCTGATACAGACAGCGTCTCAATTGACAGAAAACCACCGGTAAAACCTGAACAAGGTGCTCGCCGAATCGGCCCGCGCGGCACTGCGCTGATCAAAGAATTCGAAGGCTGCGCGCGGCGGCGCGGGGATGGCCTCATCGAAGCCTATCCCGATCCCGGCACGGGTGCAGAGCCGTGGACGATTGGCTGGGGCGCAACCGGCGCGGATCGTTTCAACGGCGGGCGCATCCGGCCCGGAACCGTGTGGACGCAAGGCCAATGCGATGCGCGGCTCGATGAAGACTTGGCCCGCTATGCCGCCGATGTCGCCCGCGCAATTGGCCAAGCGCCCACCACGCAGGGCCAGTTCGATGCGATGGTGAGTTTTCACTACAACACCGGCGCGATTGGCCGCGCCACGCTGACGAAGAAGCACATCGCGCGCGATTATGCGGGCGCAGCGGCCGAATTTGCGCGCTGGAACAAGGCCGGCGGCAAAGTGCTGCGCGGGCTGACGCGGCGGCGCGAGGCGGAGGCGGCGCTCTACCAGTCGTAACGCCTGCCGGGCGCACCTCAATAATCCTTGCGCACTTGTGCCAGCACCGAGTCGCGCCCGATGGTGGACACGAGGCCCAAAAGCACCAGCCAGTTGGTGATGCGATATTCGACCTGCGTCGCATTGTAATCGCGCCCATCGGTGATGAGCTCGACATAAAGCTTGCGCGTCAGGTTCTTGCCCAGCGCAACGCCGGTTTCGCGCCCGATGATCGGATCAGCGGCAATGATGCGCAATTGATCGAGCCCGATGGAAGACCGCAGCGAGCCAATCGGATCAAGCCCGCCCCCGCCGCCCTGCAGCGAGGCAAGGGCCGCTGCCAGTTGCAGCGCGTCGGTGGCCGAAAGCGAGGTTGCCGGGCCGCCGAACAAGAGGCGCGAGAGGATTTCCTCATCGGGCAGCGGCGGGGTGGAGGAAAAGGCGATCATCGGGGCCATGGCATTGCCAGTGATGCCAATGCCGACTTGCGTCCCTGAACGATTGGTTTCGGCGGTGATATCAAGCTGCGGATTGATCGGGCCGCTCTGGTCGAACACGATGCGACCACGGGTCAATTCAAATTCCGTTCCTGCAAAGGTGTATTCGCCGCGCACCATCGTGGCTGTGCCGCCGATGCGCGGATCATCGACAGTGCCGCGCAGGGCAATGTCGATGCCCCATTCGCTATCGAGCCCCATGCCTTCCACCCGCACACGCGAAGGCGCGCTGGCGTTGACGAGATAGCGCCAGCTGTCGGTGCGGCTGGCGCGTTGGGCCGTCACCGCGCCACCCTGACGCCCAACCTCGCGGGTGGCGATGGCGGGTAAGGCGTAATCCTCGGCGGCTGCGGCCAGTCGCCAGCTGGCCCGGTCGATCCTGACGCGTCCGGCGATGGTGCCGCCGACGCCATCGGAGACAATCCGCAAGGGACCCGTGAGGCGCGCATCAAGCCCTGCGGCGTTGATCAGCCGTGCATTGGTGGCAGCAGCGCGCAAATCGATGCGGGGGCCGCGTTCTGCGCTCATATTGGCAAGATCAATCGTGCCCGAACCCACAATCGAGCCATTGCCCGCAGTCGTGCCGGAGAACCGCGTGATCTCCAGCCGCGATCCGGCAAAGCGCCCGCGCGCAGTGGCCCCGGTGATGTCGGTGCCGGAAACCGCGCTCTGGACGCGCAGATTATCGCTGGCAATGCTGCCGGTGAGCCGCGGATTGGTGAGCGTGCCGCGCGCAGAGGCATTCACGCCAAGCGGACCGGTGATGTCGAAGGTCTCGATGCCAGCCAGCCGCCACAGCGATTCCGCGGGGCCATCATAGGCAAGGTCTGCTTCAAGAGTGCCGCGCATCAGCCGGGTGGCAAAGTCACCGCGCCCCGGCAACTTGGTGATGCGCGCCTTGACTTGGCCCAACCGCTGGCCGTTCTCCAGAAGGCGCGCGCCGGCGCTCAGACCAGCCGGCGTCAGATCAGCAACCGCCACCACATTGATCGGTTGCGAGGACAGCACCAGCCCGGCGCGGGTAAACCCATCAACCCGGATGCGCGCGGCGCCAGTGGGCGGGGCAAATTCGCGCTGGCCATAAGTAACAACCCCCGACAAACGCCCTCCAAAACCCAACTCGCTGCCCGCCAGATCGAGCAGCCGCAAGGGCATTCGCGACAGCTTGACCGAAGCGCTCGTCTCACTTGCGCCGAACGCGCCTTCGACAATGGCGAAACCACCGCCATAGCCGATCTGGGCAGGGGCAAGGCTCCACCCCTCCGGCTCGGCGCGGGTGAGGACGGCGCGGCGCGGCATACGGATCGCTGCGCCCGCGTAGTCGCCGCGCGCCAGCAGCGCGATCCGTCGAGGCGCGATATCAACATCCAGCTTTAGTGCGAAGCGATCCGACCGCCGCCCCGCAATCGCCAGCACCGCCTTGCCTTCGCCATTGGAAAGCCCGACGCGGCCATCGAAATTGGCAATCCTCAAAGCACCATATTCAAACCCGCTGCCCGCAAGCACGCCGTTGATGAAGCTGCCCGCCTCATCAAACCGGCCCGTGGCCGTGATATCAGCGCGGCCAATCGCAATCGGCGTGTCGCCGCCAAAGCGCGCGTCGCGGGCCTTCAGATCGAGCGTGAAGCCCTGCGCCCCGCCGCTTGCCGGAGCAAGACCGACCGTTCCGTTAACCCCACCACCTGCCAGCGCAAGCCGCCCATCAACCGCAGCCTCGCCCAGTTCGAGTGCGCCCGTGATCCGCGTGCGGAAAATATTGAATTCATTCACCGCGATGCGCGTCGGCCCGTCTTCGGGCAAAACCAGTCCGATATTACCAGTGAACGGGCCGAGCAAGGATCCGCCCGCCAGATCAATCGCAAAACCATCCTGCGCAGGGGCCAGCGCGATCCGCACATCGGTAAGCCCCGCCGCAGGCAAGGGATCGGCCAACACCAGCACCGCGCGCGGGCCATCACTGGCAAGTTCGGCATCGATCGTGAAGGGCCCATATTGCGCTTGCCGCCCGCGCCCTGCAATCGTCGTGCGCGCACCATCACTACCGGGCACCACGCGGCTATCGAGCCGGGCTGCAAGGCGTGCGCTGGTGATCTCGCCGTCCCTGATGATGATCGGCTCTCCCGCCCCCAGTCCGAGCGCCCCCTTGAAGCGCACTTCGGGACCGGCGAGATTAACGATCGTTGCATTGCCAATGCGCGACAACCGCCCGGCCAGATTGGCGCGCAGGCTCCACGGGATGCTAGGCCCGAACTTGGCGAGGATCTTGGCCTCGCCATTCACTTCGCCTGCACCCTCGATACGTAAACCGCTGAAAGAAATCGGCCCAGCAAGAGCGTAGGTTCCAGCTGGCACATCACCGCGCAGCGACAAATTGGTAGCCAGCCCCGGCACAGCAAAGCGCGCCTCGTCAGCGGCCAGCTTGCCATCTTCATAGGTGACGCGCGCATTCAGCCTGGCCTCGATCAGACGCGGGTCAATCTGCGGATTGCCGGTGGTGATGGCTTTGGCGGTGAGCGCAAGCGGCAAGGTGAACTTGCCGCGGGTGTAGCGTGCCATGCCCGCTTGCCTCAGATCGCGCACCTCAATCTCGCCAGCCCCAACGCGGGCAATCGCCAATTGATGATCCAGCGCCAGATCGCTGAAACGCCCAGTGATCCCGGCAACAAAGCGCGCCTGTTCAAGCTGTACTTCGGGGCCCAGCAAAGCGGGATCACGCAAGGCCGCGCGCAGCACCAGCCGCTCGACATTGGAAGCTTTCAGATCAACGCCGCCTGCCAAACGCAGGTCCAGCGCCTCGCTTACCACCGCAGCGCGCCCGGCGACCAGCCGATCTTCCAGCAGGAAGGACGCCGCCAGCGCGGTGCTGCGGCCCAGCGCCCGGCCCGGCAAACTGTCTTGACCAAGCGGCGCGCGCACTTCGCCCAGCACGCCAAAGCGTCCAGCGTGATTGGTCAGGCGAAAGCCTGCCACCCGGTCTTGCTCTGGCGCGCCAACCGCGGCTGGCGGCCAGCGTGTCGCAAGCGCATGGCCGCGCCAATTGCTCCACGTCCCCTCGCCCGCAATGCGAACGGCATAGCCTTCCGCAAGGCCCGTCAGCCCGGCCAGCACACCGCCCGCAGGCGCAACATAATCAAGCCCCATATCGAACCTGTCGCCATCAGGCTCAGCATCCAGCATCAGCGCGAGGCGATCATCCGTGCCAAAGCTTGCCGTTGCATTGATCAGCGCGCGGCGTTTCAGGATCAGGGCGCTCGCCGTCAGATTGAGCTTTTCTGCGCGCTCGGTTGCCAGCCCTTCGGCAAGCACCAGATTGGCAATCGTCAAGCGATCAATCCGGATATCGAAATCGGGTAAAAGCGGCGCGTCGGGATCACCGGGATTAAGCTCTGGCAAGCGCGACAACACACCGCGCTGCGTCGTGACTTCGCGGATATCAAGCTCGCTCCACAAGAAAGCGAGCGGGCGCCAGTCGAGGGTAACTTCGGGAATGGTCAGGAACACGCCCTTGGGATCGCTCACCACCACATCGCGCAGCCGCGCGGCACCGTAAATATCGCCCTCAATCCGCCCGATGCGGAACCTGAGGCCATTATCCGGTTCAAGCGCGGCGATCTGGTCAGCGACAAAGCGCTTGCCAATCGGTGAACTAAGGAATGCCGCGCCCAGCACCACGGGAGCCAGCAGCGCAGCCAGCAGCCAGCCCAGCCGCTTCATCCAACGGCGGCGGCTGGTCGCCACGGCCGTCACCTCGGTTGCGGTGGGCTCAAGATCAGGCTCATCGGCCATCAGAATGCCTGCCCCAGACCGATAAACACCACCACCGGCGCATCAAATTCGCTGCGGTTGAGCGGGACGCCAACGTCGATGCGGATAGGGCCGAAGGTTGTCTTGTAACGCACCCCAAGCCCTGCGGCGTAACGGATAAAGTCGAAATTGGGCACCGAGCGCTGGCTGACGCTGCCGATGTCAAAGAAGGGCACCACCTGCACCGCGCCGTCGAGCAAGGGCGTGTTGATGCGCGCCTCGACCGAGGCTTCGAGCAGGGCCGCACCGCCGGTTGCCTCGCCAAATTCATCGCGCGGGCCCACGCCCTGAAAGCCGAAGCCGCGCACCGAGGCCCCGCCGCCGCCATAAAGCCGCCGCGAAGGCGCGACATTGTTCAATTCTGCCCCTTGGATCGTCGCAGCACGCACCCGGCCGGCCATCACCACCCGTTCGCCAACCTTGCGATAGGCCGCCCCATCCAATTGCGCGCGCAGGTAGAAGTCCTGTGCGCCTCCGGTGCGCGAGGATTCCGGCGCAAGGAACAGCGTGGCGCGGTATCCGCTCGTGGGATCGAGGAAATCATCGCTGCGATCAATGGTCGCGCTGCCGAACAAGCCGGCGATGGTGAAGCTGCGCCGCGGCGAAAGGGTGTCCGGCGCTGCCCTGACCCGGCGGTTGCGCTCCTCGGTCACAAGGGCCTCTGCGCCGATCTGCCAGCTGAACTCCTTTTGATAGATAAAGTTCGACAGCCGCTCAAAGGTGCCGCGCACGCCCAGAGTGCGCGATTCCACCGCTACGGTGTTGATGTCGCTGGCAAAGACATCGAAGAACAGCGCCTGATCGCGGCCACGGAAATTGTTGCGCTTGAAACCGGCAGCCGCCACCATCTCGCGTGTGCCGACAATGCCGCGCAGTCGCAACGCGCCTTCGGGCGGCAGGATGTTGCGGTGCTCCCACACGGTTTCGAGCTTGAACCCATCCTCGGTACCATAGCCAAGACCCCCGGTAATGGTGCGCTGGGGACCGCGTTCAAGCTTGACATCGAGCGCCACCGAGCCTGGCTCATCGCTGGTCGGCGGGGTCTCCTCGCGCGGAGTGATGGTAACACTGGAGACAAGGCCCGTCGCAAGGATTGCGGTGCGCAGATCGGTTTCAAGGCTTTGCTGATAGGTGTCTCCGCTACGAAAGCGGGCAAGCCGGGCGAGATGCTTGCCCGGCAGAAACGCCGGATCATTGCTGGTGACTGTGCCAAAGGCATACCGCCCGCCCGGCGCGATCGGCAGAGTGATATCCCCTTCCTCACGGGCATGATCGATCAGCAGTTCGGGCTCACCCAATTCGGCGAAGGGATAGCCCGCTTCACCCAGCGCAAGGGCAAGCGCCGCTTCCTCGGCAAGAATGCGGTCTGACAGCAGCCGGTCACCCGGCTGGATTGCAAAGGCGGCACGCAAGGGCACACGCTCGGTCTCGGGCAAGCGATCAAGCGCGCCCAGATCCACCGCGCCCACGCGATAGGGCGGGCCGGGATAGATATCAAAGCGCACCGTCGCCTGTTGCGCGGCTGCACGCGCACCTGCACCATTGTCGCGCCCACGCCGTCCGCCCGACAATTGCCGCACCACCTCGCCGCTGTAATAGCCATAGGCGCGCAGCATCTCGTTCAACAGGTCGGCATCAGCCCGCGCCCGCGCGGCGATCTGGGGCGCCGTGTTCTCACCGCGCTCCAATTGATTGAGTGTCGACAACTGGCGGAAGCGGGCAGTGAATTCTTCGCGTTCAGGGAAAGCTTCGGGATCGACCGGAAAAGCAAGCGTGATCGTGTCGTTGAGCGGAAACTCTGCCAATTCAACCACTTGTTCAAGCTCGGGCATCGCAAGCTGGGCAAAGGCCTCGCCTTCGGCGTCGCTTTCCAGTGGTTCGGGCAGATTGAGCGCAAATTCATCAAGCTGCTGGCCAATCTGTGCCGCCGAGGCAACTTCGCCGGGGGTCTCAAGCGCAATCAGCGCAGTCTCAAGCTCAGTATCGAGATCAGCCAGCGCCAGCCCTGCAGCATCGGGCGTTTCGGGGTCTTCGATCAATTCGGAAAGCGGTGCTGCCCCAGCAAGGGCCCAGACATCGGGGTTGGCGAGCGCCTCGGCCGGGATCAATTCATCCAGCGTGCGAGGCACAGGCTGCGCGGGCGGAACGTCCGCCGGGCCGAGTTCGGGATCAGCGCGATCAGGATCATCGCCTGCGGTGGCATCGCCATCGCGTTCGCCATCTTCGACATCGCTTCCAGCCTCCGCCTGAGGTTGGACAGCGACATCGGCCCTGGCCGGTGCCGACGACAACGCCGCAGGCACCTGCGCTGCCGCGCACGCGCTTCCCAGCGCTCCTGACCCCAATGACGTTGCAACTAGAAAAGACAGCGTCAGCGGGGTAAGGCGATCAGCTTTCCGGGAACTTGGCAGGCTGGCCATCCTTGCCCCGGATACCGGCAAGCGAGGCATCCACCGTGCGGCGGGGTGCAATCGCAGCGGCAATCAGCGCGCGTTGTTCATCCTCGTCCATCACTTGCCAACCATCGCGGGTAAGCCGCTCAAGCGGGCGATAGCGCACCTTGTACTGCATGCGCGGGCTGCCTTCGACCCAGTAGCCGAGATAGACATAGGGCAGACCTTCAGCCGCAGCGCGGCGGATGTGATCGAGAATGATGAAATTGCCAAGCCCGCTGCGCTCAGGCTGATCGGGCTCGTAGAAAGAATAGATCATCGACAGGCCATCGCTCTGGCGATCGGTCAGGCACGCGCCAACCAGCCGCCCCGGCTTCCCATCCACACCCGGCGCGCGATATTCGGTCACCACCGAGGAGACCGGGGTGTGCTCAATCATGTCGGCGTAATCGAGTTCATCCATCTGGCTCATCCCACCATCAGGATGGCGCGCAGCCAGATAGCGCGCGAGCAAGGCGAATTGCTCATCCGTCGCCCATGGGCGGCACTCGGTAACGACAAGATCGGAATTGCGCTTGAGATCGCGCTTTTGCGTGCCCGAAGCGCGAAACTCACCGGCCACCACGCGGACCGACACGCAAGCCTGACAATCAAGGCAAGACGGACGATAGGCCACTGTCTGGCTGCGACGAAAACCGATCCGCCCGAGCGCTTCGTTCAGCTGATCAGCGTGCGCGCCCTTCAATTCGGTGAACACCTTGCGCTCGCTACGCCCCGGCAAATAGGGGCACGGGGCCGGGCTCGTCACGAAGAACCGGGGAAAGCGGATCGGTGCGGTCACGGGCGGTTGCTCAATCCTTTGGGCTGAATCAGCGTGCAGGCATAAGTTAAGAAAAGCTTATGCCTGCACTGGTTCCCGCGTAAAAGTCCTTTAACTATGAATTGCTGCGGATAATGGCGCTGATTGCACAGCCTGCCGCACAAATGGGCGGAAAATGCGCCGAAATGGGCCAAATTACCCCAATTCGACGAGCTGCACCGAATAGCCTTTGTCGCGAAGCGCCGCGACCAGATCTTCAACCTGCTGCGCATCGCGCGCTTCGCATTCGATATCGGTGATCAGGCCCTTCGCTGGCAGAGTGGTGAAGATGCGCTGGTGATAGATTTCGATGATGTTGACGTTATGCGCGTCAAACAGCCGCATCACCTTGAACAGCGCGCCGGGGCGATCCTGCAAAGTGATCCTGAGACGCGCCAAACGGCCTTGCCGGGCGAGATCGCGCAGCAGCACGTTGGCAAGCAAGCGGGTGTCGATATTGCCGCCGCACAGCACCAGGCCAATGGTCTTGCCTGCGAAGCGATCGGGGTTCGCCAGCACGGCAGCAAGTCCCGCAGCGCCTGCGCCTTCAACCACCGTCTTTTCAATCTGGAGCAGCAGCGCGACGGCCTTTTCCAGCGCCGGTTCATCGACAAGGAGAATGTCGTCGACTCGCTCGGAAATCACCTGCGCGGTGAAATCGCCCGGTTGTTTAACAGCTATGCCTTCGGCCAGCGTATCCCCGCCGCATTCGCGCACCTCGCCCTTGATGCGCGCAAACATCGAAGGAAACAGCCCCGCCTGAACGCCGACAACTTCGATTTCAGGATTGATCGCCTTGGCCGCTGTTGCCATGCCGGAGATCAGCCCGCCGCCGCCAATCGGCGTCACGATGCAATCGAAATCCTGCTTATCCTCCAGCATCTCAAGCGCCACAGTGCCTGCGCCTGCGGCAACCTGCGGATCATCGAAGGGATGCACGAAAGTGAGGCCAAGCTCGCCCTCAAGCTTACGCGCATGGGCATAGGCCTCGTCAAAAGTTTCGCCTTCGAGCACCACTTTGCCGCCGACGCTTTCGGTCTGCATCACCTTCACTGTGGGCGTGGTGCGCGGCATCACAATGGTGACCGGTACGCCCAGACGGGTGCCGTGATAGGACAGCCCCTGGCTGTGGTTACCCGCCGAGGCTGCAATCACGCCGCGCGCGCGCTGTTCATCATTAAGCTGCAACAGCGCGTTCAATGCCCCGCGCTCTTTATAGGCAGCGGTGAATTGCAGGTTCTCAAACTTTAGCCAGATATCCGCGCCGGTGATCTGCGACAGTGTGATCGAATGCATCAGCGGCGTGCGCACCACAGCGCCGGCAATCCGCGCGGCCGCTTGGCGCACCGTATCAAGCGTAAGATCGGCCGGAGTGGCAGCGGGCGCCGACAAGGGCGCAGAGGACGTGGCAGGGGCTGACATAGTGGCCGCGCGTTAAGCCCTTAAGCCTTCAGGCGCAACGCATGATTGGCACGCCTGCGATTGGCAAACCGCGCGTTTCCCGATAGCGAGGCGGCTGTATGAGCACACACGCAAATATCGCCTTTATTGGCCTCGGGGTGATGGGCGGGCCGATGGCAGGCCATCTGGCGCGCGCCGGAATGACAGTCACCGCCTATAATCGCTCACCCGAACGCGCGGCCAAATGGCGCGAGGTATGGGCTGAGGAAGGCTTATCCGTCACCTTCACCGCCACTCCGGCAGAGGCGGCAAGCGGTGCGCACGCGGTGCTCACCTGTGTCGGCAATGATGAGGATTTGGCAGAAATCCTGATGGGCCAAGGCGGCGTGCTGGATGCGATGGCGCATGGCGCGCTGTTGATCGATCACACCACAGTGTCGGCCGATATGGCGCGTAGGCTTGCCAGCGAATGCGCCGCGCGCGGCCTCGGCGCGGTGGATGCACCGGTGAGCGGCGGTGAAGCCGGCGCGGTGAATGGCCAGCTTGCGATCATGTGCGGCGGGAGCGAGGAAGACATGGCGCGCGCTGTGCCAATCATGCAGCCTTACGCTAAGGCGATCACCCATGTTGGCCCGGCGGGTGCTGGCCAGACAGCGAAAATGGCCAACCAGATGTGCATTGCAGGCGTGCTGGCTGGCCTTGCCGAAGCGATCCGGATGGCCGAGGCCGCCGGGCTTGATCTCGCCAAAACCTATGAGGCTATCTCGGGCGGCGCTGCGCAAAGTTGGCAAATGAACAACCGCTGGGCCAGCATGGCGGCGGGCGAATTCGATTTCGGCTTTGCCATTGACTGGATGCGCAAGGATCTCGGCTATGCGCTGGATGAAGCGCGCCGGTTGGGGCTGTCGGCTCCCGTCACCGCCCTTGTCGATCAATTCTACGCCGATGTGCAGGCAGCAGGCGGCGGGCGCAAGGATACCAGCGCGCTGATCACCCGCCTGCCGCAAAAGCCTGCGCCCAAGGAAAGCTGATGCTCCGCCACGCCCTCACCGCCGCCAGCGCGCTTGCGCTTGCCCTTGCCGCCACTCCGGCGCTCGCAGACACGCTGATCGATAATGTCGATGGCATCACCATTGGCAAGAACGGCGAAGTGGTGCGCTTTACGGGGCTGGTGTTTGATGATGAGGGGCGCATCACCCAAGTGCTCGCCCGCAAGGATAAGCGCCCCGCGCGGCCCGACTATCTGCTTGATGGCAAGGGGCAGGTGATGCTGCCGGGCATGATCGATGCTCATGTCCATGTGATGGGGATCGGGCTTGGCCTCTTGACGCTCGATCTGTGGGATACGACCTCGCTTGATGAGGCGCTGGCGCGTATCCGCCAATTTGCCGAGGACAATCCGGGCCGCCCGTGGATTTTGGGGCGCGGGTGGAATCAGGAAAAATGGGGCCTTGGCCGGTTTCCCACCGCTGCCGAACTCGACAGCGCGGTGGCTGATCGACCAGTCTGGCTGGAAAGGGCTGATGGCCATGCCGCATGGGCCAACACCATGGCCATCGAACGCGCAGGCGTCACCGCGAAGACCGCAGACCCGGCAGGCGGGCGGATCATCCGCGATGCGAGCGGCCGCCCGCAAGGCGTGTTTGTTGACCGGGCAAGCGATCTGGTCAGCAAGGTCGTGCCCGCGCCGCGGCCGAAGGAACGCGATCTCGCTCTGGCCGAGGCGCAAAAGTCACTGATCGCGCGCGGCGTGACAGCGGTGGCCGACATGGGCACGAGCCCTGCCGATTGGGAGACTTATCGCCGCGCGGGCGATGCGGGCCGACTGAAATTGCGGATCATGGCCTATGCCGATTCGATCGAGACGCTGGAGTTGATGGCAGGTCCGGGACCGGGGCCTTGGCTTTATGACGACCGGCTGCGGATGGGCGGGGTCAAAATCTATCTCGACGGGGCGCTCGGTTCGCGCGGGGCGGCCTTGAAAGCGCCTTATGCCGATGAGCCCACCACGCGGGGCCTGCCGCTGCTCACTCCTGCCCAGTTGAGAAATCTGATGAGCCGGGCGGCGATGGACGGCTTCCAAACCGCCGTTCACGCGATTGGCGACGCTGCCAATGCCGAAGTGCTTTCAGCAATCGAGGAGTTGGCCGAAAGCTATGAAGGCGATCGCCGCTGGCGGATTGAACACGCGCAGATCATTGATCCGGCAGATATTCCTATGCTCGGCCAGCACGGGTTGATCGCCTCAGTCCAGCCGCTGCACCAAACGTCCGACCGGCTGATGGCCGAAGCGCGGCTGGGGCCGGATCGGCTGGAGGGCGCCTATCCTTGGCGCAGCATTATCGCCGCAGGCGGCAGGCTGGCTTTCGGCTCGGATGCGCCGGTGGAGCCTGCCGATCCCTTCGCCGGAATGGCCGCGGCAATCAGCCGCACCGATGCCGATGGTCAGCCCTTTGGCGGCTGGTTCCCCGGGCAGGCGGTGAGCCGCGAGGTTGCGCTGGCGGGCTTTACATCCGATGCCGCCTTTGCCGGATTTGCCGATGGGCGCTTTGGCCGCTTGCTGCCGGGCGAGCGGGCGGATTTCATCTTTGTCGATCGCGATCCGCTGATCGCCTCGCTCGATGAACTCCGGCAGACCCGCGTGCTGCAGGTGTGGATTGGCGGCGTGCGCGTGGATGCAGGGGCCAACGGGGACGCGGCGGAGTAAGGCTCACTCGGCCGCGGCAGTCTCACGCTCGGCATCGGCGGCGGCCTTGGCGCGCTGTGCTGCGCCTTCCTGAAAGCGCATCAGGAGGAGCGAGATTTCAAACAGGCCCAGAAGCGGGATCGCAAGGATGATCTGCGAGCCCGGATCAGGCGGCGTCACAATCGCAGCCAGCGCCACCACGCCCACGATCACATAACGCCGCGCGCCCGCCAATTGGTCGCGGCTGACAAGGCCAGCGCGGTGCAGCAGCAGCAGCAGCACGGGGAGCAGGAAGGTCATCCCAAAGGCCAGAATGAACTGCATCACCAGGCTGAGGTAATCGCCAGCGCTTGGCAGGGCCTGAATGTCGACCCCGCCCGCGCTGCCGCCAAACCCCAGAAACCATTTGAACGCGGTCGGCATCACCACGAAATAGGCGAGCGAGGCGCCGCTGATGAAGAGCACCGGAGTAGCGATCAGAAAGGGCAGGAAAGCACGCTTTTCGCGCGCATAAAGCCCCGGAGCGATGAAGGCCCAGAGCTGGTTGGCGATAATCGGAAAGCTCACCATGAAACCGGCAAACAGGCCCACTTTCAATTCCACGAAAAAGATTTCGGGCAGCTTGGTGAAAATCAACTGGCCTTCGCCATCGGGGAAAGCATTTTTGAGCGGCTGAACGAGAAAGCCGAGAATTTCATCGGCAAAGTAGAAACACACCGCAAAGCCAACGGCGAGCGCCAGCACCGAGCGCACCAGCCGGGTGCGCAGCTCGATCAAATGATCGATCAGCGGCGCGCGGGTTTCATCCAGATCTTTTATATCAAACATTTTTTCCGTCCTCGGACGGCTGCTCACTCGGCTGGGTGGGAGCGTTTTCAACCGGCGGCTCAACCGGCGGCGGGCCTGTCATCACCGGATCGCCCAGTTCGGCCTCAGTCAGATGGGCGGTGCGGCGCATGATTTCCTCGTTCTGCGCCTTCCACTTTTTCTCCATGTCTTCCAGTTCCGCCTCGCGCACCATGGCATCGATCCCGGTCCGGAAATGCGAGGAGACACGGCGCACCTTGCCGATCCAGCGGCCCGCCGTGCGCATCGCCAGCGGCATATCCTTCGGCCCGATCACAAGGACCGCGACGATGATAATCACCAGCAATTCGGCAGCGCCAATATCAAACATAGGGCAGGGCCTGTGGCCTCCTTCAACGGGCTAAAACACGCATCACCGCACCCAAACGATGCTGGAATGGCACAGCAGGCGTTAGCCTTGCGTTTTATCCGCACCGGTTTTGGTGTCCGAAGACGCCGCATCAACGCTGGGCGCTTCGATCTGGGGCGCAGCGGAACTGGACGGCGCATCGCCTTCGTTCATACCCTTTTTGAAACTGGAGATGCCCTTGCCGAAATCGCCCATCATTTCCGAAATCCGCCCGCGCCCGAACAGGACGAGGACGACCAGCGCCACGATAAGGATTTGCCAGATGCCGATGCCGCCCATGTGTTTGTCTCTTTCGAAAGCCGGTTTTGCGTTGCAGCCAATATAGGAGCCTTGGGCGCGCGATGCCACCTTCAATCGGATTCGTCTGATTCCGGCTCTTCAGGATCGTCGGGATCGAAATGCATCGCCGCGCTCAATGCCTCATCCACCGGATCAAGCAGGCCGGCGGCGCGCAGTTCTTCAAGCCCCGGCAGATCGCGGCGGCTGACAAGGCCAAAATGATCGAGAAAGGCGGGCGTTGTGGCATAGATCACCGGACGGCCCGGCACTTCGCGGCGGCCGGCAAGGCGAATCCAGCCCGCTTCCAGCAACACGTCCAATGTGCCGCTGCTAGTTTGCACGCCGCGGATCGATTCGATTTCAGCCCGGCTGACCGGTTCGTGATAGGCAATGATCGCCAGCACTTCGGTGGCAGCGCGGCTTAACCGGCGCACCTGCTCCTTCTCGCGCCGCAGCAAGTGCGCAAGATCAGGCGCGGTTTCAAAATGCCAGCGCCCACCCCGCTCCACCAGATGCACGCCGCGCTCAGCGTAATGATCGGCCAGCAACGCAAGCGCTTGCCTGACTTCGTCCACCTCAAGACCGCCAAGATGGGCGCCAAGCTGCTGCGGCGTCATGGGTTCTTCAGCGGCAAACAAGGTCGCCTCAACCGCGCGCACCACCGGGTCTCGGCTCATGCCGTCTCGCCTTGGCGCAACCGCCGGATGCGCAAGGGCGCAAAGGCGCTGTCCTGTTCAAGCATCGCCTCACCGCGTTTGGTGAGCTCAAGCGCGGCGACAAAGCTGGAAGCCAGCGCCGAGCGCCGCAATTCCGGCGAGGCGTGCGGCGGGAGAAAATCGCGCAGGTCCATCCATTCGAGCGTCACGCCGAGCATGGAAGACACCCTTTCAAGCGCCGAGTCGAGCGTCATCACCGGACGATTGGCCACATGATAGATGCGCGGGGCGGTGCGGGCCTTGACCTGCCCATAGGCGTGCATCAGCGCAAACATATCGCTGCGCCAGACTGTCTTGCGATCGGTGCGCAGGCCTTCAGGCCGCCCCCGCAAAAAAACATCGCGGCCCAGCCGGTCGCGCGCCATCAGCCGCGCCGCAGCCTCGCGCATGGCATTGAGGCGTTGCAGGCGCAATTGCAGACGCAGCGCGAGTTCTTCGGGCGAAGGGTCTTCCTGTTCCTCCTTGGGCAAGAGCAGCGCGGATTTGAGATAGGCAAGCCAAGCCGCCATCACCAGATAATCCGCTGCCAGTTCCAGCCGCATCGCGCCTGCGCGTTCAATATAGGTGAGATATTGATCGACCAGCGCCAGAATGGAAATCTGCCGCAAATCGACCTTTTGCCGCCGGGCAAGATCAAGCAGCAGATCAAGCGGGCCTTCCCAGCCATCAACCTCGATATAAAGCGCATCGTCTGATTGAACGGCAGCGCCGGAAAACAGCAGGGGTTCTTGCTGCGCGCTCACGCAGCCTCGCCTTGCAATGCCAGCAGCGCATCGCGTTTAGCAATCAGGTCTGAGTGCGCCTCATGCAAGGCGGGGGCAACCCCGGTGCTGGCAAGCGCCCGGTCAAGCCGCGCGGCGGTGATATCGGACATGGGGGCAAGCGACTCGCAAATGCCCACCATGTCATCCATCTTGGCCCAGCAATTGAGCACCAGATCACACCCCGCCGCCTGCGCGCGCGCGGCACGGGTGGGGACAGGGCCGCCCAAGGCTTCCATGTCGATATCATCGGTCAGCAGCAGGCCATCAAAGCCGATTGTCCCGCGAATCACTTGTTCGATGATGGTGGGCGACAAGGTGACGGGGTTTTCCGCATCCCACACCGGGAACACCAGATGCCCCGTCATGCCGATGGGCGCGTGGGCAAGAGCGCGGAAGGGCGCAAGATCGGCTTCCAACTCCTCCGCGCTGGCGTGAACGATGGGGAGCGCCTTGTGGCTGTCGACTTCGCTGCGGCCGTGGCCGGGCATATGCTTGATACAGCCAGCCACGCCGCCTGCGGCGAGCCCTTCGAGAATGGCGCGGCCAAGAGCGGCCACCTGCATCGGGTCTGCGCCAAGCGAGCGATCACCGATGACTTCATGCTTGCCCGGAAAACGCAGATCGAGCGGGGGGTGGTAATCCACCGTGATGCCCATGGCGGATAATTCCAGCCCCATGGCATAGGCATTGGCGCGGGCGGCTTCGATGGCGCTGGCAGGGGCCAGCCGGTAGAGCCGGTCAAACGCCTCCCCTGCCGGATAGGGCGACCAGCACGGCGGGCGCAGGCGGGCCACGCGGCCACCTTCCTGATCGATCGAAATCAGCAGCCGCTCGCGCCCGTGCAGTTGGCGCAGCTCATCGGTCAGCGCGCGCAACTGGCCCGCATCCACGCAATTTCGGCCAAACAGGATATAGCCCGCCGGATCGCAATCGCGGAAGAAAGCGCGCTCATCAGCGGTAAGTTCAGGGCCGCTTAGGCCGAAAATCGCCGGGATCATGGGCGCGAGTGTCTCAGCCTCAGGCCCGCCGCGCAAGTGGGGGCCTTCTCCCCATGCACAGGCCCATCCACAGACAGCTCAGCCCCGCCTTACGGCTTGACCTGACAATCCAGCCCCTCGCCTCGCAACGCCGCGCACAGCGCATCGGCCTCGGCGCGGGTCGCCGCCACGGCTTGCAGGCGATAGACGATGCCCGATGCCACTTGCCCTTCGACAACGCGGTGACGCACGCCTTGGAGAGTTTCGGAACGGCGAGCAAGATCAGCCCACCCCTGTTCGGCCCGCGCGCGGCTGGAATAGGCGGCCAATTGCACGCCTACGCCCTGTGGCACGCCCTGCGCTGCAGGCGCGGCTTCGCTCGGCGCAGCGCTGGGCGCAGGATCGGGGGCGATGACAGGCACGGGCTTGGCAGGGCTTGCCACAACGGCCTGCGGCGTGCCGCCCTCGCCCACCAGCGGCGCGACATTACCAGTTCCTGCAAATTCCTTGCCGCCAGGGTCTTCGGGACGTTCCTTGATCGGGCCTTCTGGCGCAGCGATCACGCTGCCATCAGGCTCTATCGCGCCCTGGCCGATACGATTGGCGGCGAACCACAACAGGCCAAGCAGCGCTGCGCCCAGCACCAGCAGGCCCGCTGCAACAAGGATGATCTGGCGCGTATCAAGTGCGCCTGCATCGCTGTCATCCTCATCGGATTCGAGCCACGGCAGGCTGTTTTCCGGAACCAGATCAAGCTCGCCCTCGCTCTCGTCCAACTCCTCATATTCAGCGTTCACAATCGCTGTCATCGCGCCACCTTTCTTGCCGCCTGCGGGGTGTGGCTCACATCTGCTCGACGGCCTCAACACCGAGCACGCCCAGCCCGCCGCGGATCACTTGCCCGATTGCGCTGACAAGGAACAGCCTTGCGCCCGTTAGTTGCGCATCCTGTTCCACAATGAAGCGCTTTTCCGGCGCATCATTGCCAGCGTTCCACAGCGCGTGGAAAGCGCCTGCCAGATCATAGAGGTAAAAGGCAATCCGGTGCGGCTCGCGCGCACGGGCAGCAGCTTCGATCTCGCGCGGGAATTGCGCGGCCTTGGCAATCAGCGCGAGATCATCTGCGCCGAGACGATCCAGCGCGGCATCGGACGGCGCATGGCCCGCCTCGGCGGCCTTCCTCAGCGTCGAACGGATCCGGGCATGGGCATATTGCACATAGAACACCGGATTGTCTTTCGAGGCTTCCACCACCTTGTCGAAATCGAAATCCATCTGCGCATCAGGCTTGCGGGTGAGCATGGTGAAGCGAACCACGTCCTTGCCGACCATCTCGACCACGTCCGCCAGCGTCACAAAATTGCCCGAGCGCTTGGACATTTTGAACGGCTGTCCGCCCTTCAGCAATTGCACCATCTGGACGAGCTTGACTTCGAAGGGCTTGGGGCTTGCGCCATCCGCGCTGGTAAGCGCTGCGACCGCCGCCTTGATCCGTTTCACCGTGCCAGCGTGATCGGCGCCCCAGATATCAACCAGCGCATCGGCGGTCTGGGCCTTCTGGAAATGGTAGGCGAGATCGGCGCCAAAATAGGTCCACGCGCCGTTTGATTTCTTGATGGGGCGATCCTGATCGTCGCCGAACCGGGTCGAGCGGAACAGGGGGAGTTCCACCGGCTCCCAATCCTCAGGGGGCGCCTTCCCCTTGGGCGCTTCAAGAACGCCGTCATAGACGAGGTCGTGCGCGCGCAGCCATTGTTCGGCCGCATCGACCTTGCCCGAAGCCTGCAGTTCGGCCTCCGACGAGAACAGATCATGCGCGATGCCGAGCGTTGCGAGGTCTTCGCGGATCATGTCCATCATCGCGGCCACCGCGCGGGTGCGGAACAGCGCGAGCCACTCGCCTTCCGGCGCGGCGGCGTAAGCATCGCCAAATTCGGCAGCGAGCGCTTCGCCCACGGGCTTCAGATATTCGCCGGGGTAGAGGCCTTCGGGAATGGCGATGCTTTCACCCAGCGCCTCGCGGTACCGCAAATGCACCGAACGGGCGAGCACATCGACCTGCGCGCCGGCATCATTGACGTAATATTCTCTGGTAACCTTGTGCCCGGCAAATTCGAGCAAGCTCGCCAGCGCATCGCCCACCACCGCGCCGCGACAATGGCCCATATGCATCGGGCCAGTGGGATTGGCCGAGACATATTCCACGTTGACGGTGCTGCCCCCACCCATCGCGGAGCGGCCGTAATCAGCGCCCAGCATCGCAATCGCGCGCAGTTCCGTCAGCCATGCCTCGCTCGCGAGGCGCAGATTGATAAAGCCGGGTCCGGCGATTTCGGCGCTGGTGATCTGGGGATGGGCCGACAGCTTGCCCACGATCATTTCAGCCAGCGCGCGGGGGTTCATCCCTGCACCCTTGGCCAGCACCATCGCCGCATTGGTCGCCAGATCGCCGTGGGCGGCATCGCGCGGCGGCTCCAAGGTGACATTGGCAAAGGATGTGCCGGCAGGCAGCACGCCTTCTGCCACCAATTCGGTGAGCGCATTTTCGATGACGCCTGCAAAAGCGGCGTAGAGAGTGACTATCTGTGACATGGCCCGCGCCGTTAGCCCTTTTCGCGCGCGCTGCAAAGCACGGGCGCAATCCGGGCGATGAGCGACGCTTATTTGGTGGCGTTGAAGGCGAGCTGTTCTTCGGTCAGTTGAAAGCCCACCAGCATTTCAAATCGCGTGCGCGCAATCGCTGCCTTCACTTCAGGCAGGGTCAGCGGATCAAGCGCGGCCTCGGGATCTCCGGGCTTGCGGCGCTTGGTGATCTGCGTGCGGATGTCGGGCGGAAGCGAGGCATCGGCCTTGGTGATGTAAGAACCTGCACGCGCCGATCCGCGAGCACGCTCTTGCCCATCAGCAAAAGTCAGCGTGACAGTTCCCACCCGCTTGCTGACCACCGAAGTGCCACCGCGCAGCACAGTGACGAAATAGGGCAGGCGCACGGTGCGCGCACCGCGGGTGTCGCTGCGCCGGGCGTGCACATCGAAACTGGCTTCGGTGTAAACGCGCTCGCCGGTCTCGTTGCAGGTTGAACGCAGGTTGGTGATCGCTGCGGTCACATCGATGTTGCCTGCTGTCCGGTCTCCCACCGTGGCGAATTGCGTGATGTCGCCGGTGTAATCGGGAATGCCGACCGCCGGGCACGCTGTGAGCACCGCGCTGATGCCGACGCCCTGATCCACCACCAGATCGCCGGTCTTGGCGCAGCCCGCAATCAGGGCCGAAGCAGCCAGAGCCCAAAGGGCGCGGTTGCGAAAATTCATCGAAGAGCCGTCCTTGTTGATCCGATCCATGGGCGCAAACGGAACAATGCCCCCTTGCACTTCTTGCCCTAGCGATGCGCAAGCGAAAGCGCTAGAGAGGGATTCATGAACGCGCCCTTTCCCCCTGCCGACACGGCCAGCCCCACCGGAACCGACAAAGCGATCGTGGAGCGTCCGCCGCTTAACCTGCTGATCGCTGCACCGCGTGGCTTTTGCGCGGGCGTTGATCGCGCCATCGAGATCGTCGAAAAGGCGCTCGAACGCTATGGCTCACCCGTCTATGTGCGGCACGAAATCGTCCACAACAAATATGTCGTGGAAGGACTGAAAGCCAAGGGCGCGATCTTTGTCGAGGAATTGGACGAGGTGCCCGATGATGCGCCGGTCGTGTTCAGCGCGCATGGTGTGCCCAAATCGGTTCCGGCCGAAGCAAAGCGCCGCAAGCTGCTTTATGTCGATGCCACCTGCCCGCTGGTTTCCAAGGTGCACCGCCAGGCCGAACGCCAGATCGAAAAAGGGCGCCACATCATCTTCATCGGCCATGAAGGCCACCCCGAAGTGATCGGCACCATGGGGCAAGTCGCGCCGGGTCAGATGACGCTGGTGGAAACCATCGAAGATGTCGACAAGCTGCCTTTTGATGCCGACGAGGAACTCGCCTACCTCACGCAGACCACGCTTTCGGTCGATGACACGCGCGAGGTCATTCAGGCACTTGAATGGCGTTACCCCAACATTTCGGGCCCGCGCGCAGAAGACATCTGTTACGCCACCTCAAACCGGCAGGCGGCGGTCAAGGAACTGGCGCAGGACTGCGATCTGGTGCTGGTGATCGGCTCGCCCAATTCTTCGAATGCCTTGCGCCTTGTCGAAGTGTCCGAACGGCTTGGCACGCCCGCCAAACTGATCCAGCGCGCCGCCGAGATTGATTTTGGCTGGCTAGACGGCGTCACCACACTGGGTCTCACTGCCGGAGCATCTGCGCCTGAAATCCTTGTGCGCGAAGTGGTCGATGCGCTCGCCAAATACCGGCCGATCCGTGAAAAGACGATCACAGCGGCCGAAGAAAAGATGGTGTTCAAGCTGCCGCGCCAGCTCACCGAATAGGTTTGCTGCAGTCGAGCGATGGCGGTTTACACGCATCTGGGCGCAGAAGCGCTTGGCGACCTGATCGCCCATTATGACGTGGGCGCGCTGATCTCGGCCAAGGGCATTGCCGAGGGCGTGTCCAATTCCAACTGGCTGATCGAGACAACAGGCACCAGCGACGCAGGCCCGCAGCGCTTCATTCTCACCATGTATGAGCGGCGCATCGATCTGGCCGATCTGCCCTATTTTCTGGGCCTGCTCGATCATCTGGCCGCCAAAGGCTGCCCCGTGCCGCGCACCATCCACGATTCCACAGGCGCCTCATTCCGCATGGAGAACGGCAAGGCGGTGGCACTGATCGAATTCCTGCCCGGCATCTCCCCCACCCGGCCCACACCGGCACAGGCGCGCGCGGTGGGCGAAGTGCTCGCGCGGATGCATCTGGCGGGGCGCGATTTTCCCTTGAGCCGCCCCAATGGCATGGGCTTTGCCGCCAATGCGGCAACGCTGGAGTCGTGCGGGCCGGCACGGCTTGCCACCATTCACGCTGATCTGCCCGCCATGCTCGCCCCTGCCCATGCGGCGGCGGCGCTTGATCTTGATGCGCTCCCGCAGGCGCAGATCCATTCCGATCTGTTTCCCGATAATGTGCTGATGCTGGGCGCGAGAGTGACTGGGCTGATTGATTTCTACTTCGCCTGCACTGGCGCAATGGCGCTTGATCTGGCGGTAACGCACGCTGCGTGGTGTTTCGACGAGACAAACGCCTATCGTCCCGATCTTGGTGAGGCTGTGATTGCAGGCTACACCAGTGTGCGGGCGTTGGAACCCGCCGAACGCGCGCTGCTCCCCGAAATCGCCAAGGGTGCGTGCCTGAGATTTGTGGCATCGCGCGCCGAGGATTGGCTTGATACGCCTGATGATGCGCTGGTAACGCGCAAGGACCCGATGCAATTTGCGCGCCGCTGGCAGTTTTACGCCGCCGAAGGCGCCCGCGTGCTTGCCTGAGAGCACGGCCCGCGCCTAGGCGTGGCCTGTATGAAACAGGTCGATATCTTCACTGACGGCGCCTGCAAGGGCAATCCCGGCCCTGGCGGCTGGGCGGCGCTTTTGCGGATGGGAACAGCGGAAAAGGAACTGGTCGGCGGCGCGGCGCAAACCACCAACAACCGGATGGAAATGACCGCGGTGCTCGAAGGGCTGAAGGCGCTCAAAGCGCCGTGCGAGGTCACCATCCACACCGACAGCCGCTATGTCATTGACGGGATGACGCAGTGGATTTTCGGCTGGCAGAAACGCGGCTGGGTGAATGCCGCGAAAAAGCCGGTGGCGAACGAAGATCTGTGGCGCGCGTTGATTGATGCCGTGCGCCCGCACAAGGTCCAATGGCAATGGGTCAAAGGCCATGCCGGCCATCCCGAAAACGAACGCGTCGATAGCCTCGCCAGCGAGGAAGCCGCGCGGCAGGCGGGGCGCGAAGGGTAAACCGCACCCCGCCGCCCAATTATTCATACCAAGGTTCACTGACGTGAACCCATGCGCCTCCCACCCCGCCTCCCTGCCCGGCCACCAATGATACCAATAGGATATGGTGGCCGGGCAGGGAGGTGGGGTGGGAGGTATAAGCGAAGCTCAACGAGCTTGAGTATCAGCTGTTGTCTTCGATCGGCGCGTCGGGGCCGTTCTTCTTGATTGAGGCGATCGCGTTCTGGGCGCTGGCCTTGCTCGAATAGCCTTCGGTCGAGAACATGATTTCCGAATTATACTTGAACCGCACGCGGAATTCGCCGGCCCTGTCCTTATAGATCTCGAACTTGTGCGCCATGTAACCCCTCCCCATAGTTAACGAGGCGTTCAATCTGACACGACCGGCCTGTGATGACTAGGCAATTATGGCGTCGCTTCCCGTCTTGAGACGATCAGGAGCATAGGCCGCAGGATCAATCCGCGCCGTCATGGCATCTCGCCCCTGCCCGAGCAGCAATTGCGCGCCCAATCGGGCGGCGGCGGGCGCGGTTTGGATGCCGAAACCGCCCTGACCTGCGAACCAGAAAAAGCCCTCGCACGCCGGATCAAAGCCATAGGCAGGCAGGCGATCGGGGGTAAAACTGCGAAGCCCCGCCCAGCGCCGCTCGACCGCCTCGATCCGCCAGTCGGTGACTTGCTGAAAACGATCAATCGCAATCGCTACGTCGATTTCCTCGGGCGCTGCATCGCAGGGCTCAGAGGGGATTTCATCATGCGGGGACAGCCACAAGCGTCCATTGTCGGGCTTGAAATAGAACTTCCCGTTGATGTCGAGCACCAGCGGCAAGTCCGCCGGAGCAGCAGGCGCAACACGCAATTGCACCACGGTGCGGCGCTTGGGTGCGATACCGAGCGGAGCGGCCCCGGCGATCTTTGCCAGAGAATCGGCCCATGCCCCCGCCGCATTGACCAGCACGCTGGCGCGCCATGTCTCGCCGCGCTCGGCTGTCAGTTCCCACACGCCGCCGCGCCGCGTGGCAGACGCAATTCGCGCGCGGCACACTGCGCCTGTGCCATGCCGCTTGGCGAGGCCGAGATAGTGCTGATGCAGGCCCGCCACATCAATATCGGCACAAGCGGGCTGATGCAGCGCCTCGCTCCAATCCGATCGGATATGCGGCACTTTGGCTCCCAGCTCAGATGGCGAGAGCCGTTCAATCGTCACCCCAGTACCGGAAAAGGTGGTAACGAATTCATCCATCGCGCCGGCATCACCAGCCCGCCCGACATAAAGCGCGCCGCGCGCCGTGAGAAAGCCGTGCTCGGAAAGATAGGGGCCTGACGCGAGCGTCAGCGGAACCACGCCGGGGCCGCCATAGCATTCTTCCCAGAAGGCTGCCGAACGCCCGGTGGCATGGTAGCCGGGCGCGTCCTCTGCCTCCAAAAGCAGCACGCGGGCATGGGGCGCGAGTTCCGCCGCAAGGCTTGCCCCTGCCATGCCTGCGCCAATGATGGCGAAATCGTAGAGTGCCTGATCCTTCATGCCTGCCGGTTAGCAGGCGGGGCGACACGATCAAGAAAATCGCTGATCGCCTGCATCGCGCGGGCCCGCACGGCATCCACCTCGCGCAGGATTTCATGCGCTGCCTCCGGGCCGAAGGCGACCATCTCGCCGCGCAGCAAACGCGCTGCAGCGCGCAGATTGGCTGGGTGGCTGACGAGCGCATCGACGCTGGTCGAGAGAAACAGCACCGGGGTTTGAACCTGCTCCAGTGCTCCGGGCGCCTCCAGCCCCCGCCATGAAGCATAGGCACGCTCCACCCAGCGCCAACTGGCAGGGCCCATCACCAATTCAGGCCGCGCCTCGCGCCAGACGCTTTCATCCTCATAACGGTCTGCATCATGGGTCAGCAGCGCCGCGCGCCCGGCGGGAAGTTCGCCCGGCTTCTCGCTCCACTTCCAAGCAGGGCGCGTGGGATCGCCGATTGCGCACATGGCCTTGGCCACCGCCTGCAAAACGCCCAGCGGCAGGGCCGGGCCTTTGACGCCCACCATCGGCGCGCTCAGCACCATTGCATCAGGCGCGACCCGCCCCTCGACCAGCGCTCGCAGCACCAGATGCCCGCCCATCGAATGGCCCGCCAGAATATGCGGCCCCGGTGTGCTGGCCGCCCAATCGGCCCAGAATTCCGTCAGATCATCAATCCAGATCGCAAAATCTTCGATGTGGCCGGTGACCGGATCCTTGCCGAGGCGCCCCGATCCTGCCTGCCCGCGCCAATCCGCTGCCGTGACCTGCCAGCCGGCGCGATGCCATTGTTCGAGGGTTTCGAGATATTTCTCGTAAAAGTCTCCGCGCCCCGGAAAAAACAGGATCGATCCGCGCGCAGGCTCGCCTTGCTGTGCAGCTGCGCCCGGCCAGTCGATGCGGCGGATGGCGTGGCCATCGCGCGCCCGCCAATGGCTTTCCTGGGCAGCAGGGGGAATGGCGCGGCGATCAATCGGGAGAGGTTTGTTCAAGGGGCTGATCTCAGGCTCGGCTCGTGGTTACTATTTGGTAAGCACTATCCTGTAACACTTGTCCCAATTCAGGACTTCCCGCCGTTTGGGAGGGCCGTTTTCGGGGGATTTAAAGTGCAGGAAACCATTCAGTACGGCCTGCTGATTGCCTTGGCAATCGCGCTTTGTGTGGCAGCCTTCACTGACATCAAGCGCCGCCAGATCGACAACTGGCTGAACCTGGCGATTGCCGCAGGCGCACCGGCTTTCTGGTGGGCAAGCGGTCTTGCGCTGTGGCCGGATGTAGCGCTGCAACTCGGCGTGGCGCTGGCGGCGTTTGCGCTGCTGGCGGGCCTGTTTGCGCTCAAGATGATGGGCGGCGGCGATGTGAAGCTGCTTACCGTGCTGGCGCTGTGGATCGAACCCATGATGTTTGTGCACCTGCTCGTGATCATGGCGATCGCGGGCGGGGTGCTGACGCTGGCCATGGGCATGTGGCACGTCGCGCGGCGCCAGCGCGAAAAGCTCGCCATTCCCTATGGCGTGGCGATTGCATTCGGCGCCTTGTGGGTGCTCGCCGTCAACTATCTTCCCGCAGCGGCAATGGCCGCGGCCGCGCAATGAACCTGATTTTAACCAGTCGGGACTTACAGACATCAACCATACCTGCCCGCTAACCATCTAGGGCCATCACGAGGGGGCTTAACAGCCATGGATAGGAAGAAACTGGTTCTGCTGCTCGGCGCATTGATTGTTGCCATCGGGACAGCCTTTGCAGCGCGCACCATGTTGGCAGGCAGCACCGCGCCTGCAGCCGAAGCCGCAGCCGTTCCGACCGGACCGCGCGTGCTGGTGGCCAAGCGAGCGCTGCCGATCGGCACCATCATCACCGCTGATGCGGTGGGCTATCAACCCTGGCCCAACGAACTGGTGCAGGATGCCTATTTCCTCGATGGCGAAGCAGACCTGAATGCGCTGATGGGCACGGTGGTGCGCTTCCCGATCACGGCAGGCGAACCGGTGACCCAAGGCGCGTTGGTGGCGCCGGGTGATCGCGGGTTCCTGGCGGCGGCTTTGGGGCCGGGGATGCGCGCAGTGACAGTGCCGGTGTCGGCCCAAACGGGCGTTGCCGGCTTTGTGTTTCCGGGCGACCGGATTGATCTTGTGCTCACCCAGATGGTCGAAGGCGAAGGCGCACCGCTCAAGGCGGCCGAAACCGTGCTGAGCAATCTGCGCGTGCTGGCAACCGATCAGGCGACCGAAACCAACAAGGACGACAGCGGTCAGACCGTGGTCAGCACTTTCCAGACCGTCACGCTCGAAGTCACGCCCAAGATCGCAGAAAAGATCGCAGTGGCGCAAACCATTGGCCAGTTGAGCCTGGTGCTGCGTTCGATCCGCGACAGTTCGGATGAGCTCGAACGCGCGATTGCCGCAGGCGATGTGAACATTCCCGCTGGCGCAACCCGCGAACAGGAAGAACGCCTGCTGAAAGCCGCCATGGCGCGCCCGATCGACAAGAACGCGTCGTTCTCGACGGGCGGCGATGTCTCGCGCTTCCAGCGCTCGACTCCGCCTCCGCAAACCCGCGATGGGGGCAGCTACACGCAAACGGCTGCGGCAAGCGGTGCAGGCGCGACAGCTGCAAGCCCTGCTCCGACCGGCCCGATGGTTCGCGTCAGCCGCGGCAAGCAGGTTGAAGAAGTTCCCGTAAGCAAGGCGGCATCCAAGTGATCCGCGCCGAACACCAATCCAAACGCTCTCAAGTGCACGCAGTCAGACCCAAGGGGGGGCGCACGATGAAATTGAGTTCCAAGGCAAAATTGCTCGTGGCAGCGATTGCGGCAGCCCCGCTTGCCGCCCTGCCTGTGGCCACCGCCACCGCCCAGCAGGTGATCAGCCCCAGCCAGGACATCGTCCTGTCGATCGGCAAGGGCCAATTGGTCAACGTGCCGGGCACGATGAGCGATGTGTTTGTCGCTGATGAGAATGTCGCAGACGTTCAGATCAAGTCGCAGCGCCAGCTTTACGTGTTCGGCAAAGCAGGCGGCGAGACCACCATCTATGCCAGCAATGCGCGCGGCGATGTGATCTTCTCGGCCAATATCCGGGTCGGCTCGAACATCGGCAGCATTGATCAGATGATGGCGCTGGCCATGCCCGATGCCAAGATCAATGTCTCGACCATGGGCACCAGCACCGTGCTGCTTACCGGCACAGTGGCCGCGCCCGAGGATGCCGCCGAAGCCGAACGGCTGGTGCAGGCTTTCCTTGGTGAAAACGCCAATGTGATCACCCGTCTGAAGACCGCCACTCCCCTGCAGGTAAACCTGCAAGTGAAATTTGCCGAGGTCAGCCGCAGCCTGCTGCGCGAAGTCGGCGGCAATCTGCAGATGGCTGATGCAACAGGCGGGTTCCGGTTCGGCGTTGGCACGGGCCGCGCAATCAGTGGCCCGAACGGCCAAGCGTTCAGCTATGGTGGGCCGCTCGGTGTCGGCAACAACGTGGCTCAAACCTCAATCACGCTTCCGGACGGAACGCAGCTCGTCGGCCCTTCGGTCAATTCAGCTGGCGGCACGTCGCTGGCCGGGCTTGGGCGGTTGTTTGGCCTAGATATGCTGGGTGCGATGGACCTGTCGGAACGCCTTGGGCTCGTCACGACCTTGTCGCAGCCCAATCTCACGGCACTGTCGGGTGAGACGGCGACCTTCCTTGCAGGCGGCGAATTCCCCATCCCGATCGCACAGGGTCTGGGCCAGGTGACAGTGCAGTTCCGCGAATTCGGCGTCAGCCTTGCCTACACGCCGACGGTGCTTTCCAACGGCCGGATTTCGCTGCGGGTGCGCCCGGAAGTCTCGGAACTGTCGAGCCAAGGCGCAATCACCCTGAATGGTTTTCAGGTCCCCGGCCTGACCACACGGCGCACCGAGACCACGGTTGAACTGGGCTCTGGCCAAAGCTTCATGATCGCAGGCCTGATGAGCTCCAGCTCGCAGAAGGCGATCGAAAAGGCGCCGGGTCTCGGCGATGTGCCGATCCTCGGCAACCTGTTCCGCAGCCGCGAATTCCGACGGGGCGAAACCGAACTGGTGATCGTTGTCACCCCCTATCTCGTCAAGCCGGTCGACGCCAAGGACATCAAGCTTCCGACCGATGGCTATGCCTCGGCAGGCGAGCTCAGCCAATTGCTCGGCTTCCGCGATAACAATGGCATCTCGGGTGGCGAGCGGCCTGGCCCCAGCGCTGCTCCAAGCGATCAGTCAGGCCCACGTTTCAGCGATTCCGGCGGTGCGCCGCAAAACCCGGCCCAGCCCCAAGCTGAACCGCGCCGCGCCGAGAAAAAAGGCGGCAAGGCCCAGCGTGATGCAGCCCTCGCTGCTCCCGGCTTTAGCTTCTAAGTGAGAAAGGTGAGACACATGCCCTGTGCCCACACATCCAGAATCGCACGTTTGCCTGCAATCGCGCTCGGCCTTGCCGCCTGCTTTGGCCTTGCCGGCTGCGGCGGAATGCCGACCAACCAATCGCTTTACAGTGTCAAACAACCGGTGGTGGAACGCACCAATTACACGCTGGATCTGGCTGCCAATGCCAGCGGGCTTGGAATTGCCGAACAGCAACGCCTTAACGGCTGGTTTGAAACGATGGACCTGCGCTATGGTGATCGCATCACCGTGGACGACCCGACTGGCAATCCGGCTGTCACCAATGCGGTGGCCGATCTGGCCGGGCGCTATGGCCTGATCGTGAAAGGTTCGGCGCCGACAACGCCCGGAGCGCTTGCGCCCGGTCACGTGCGCATCGTGATCAGCCGTTCCACCGCCTATGTGCCGGGCTGCCCCGACTGGTCGGCCAAGTCGGACATGAATTATTCCAACGGCCTCAGCCCCAATCACGGCTGTGCCACCAACAGCAATTTGGCGGCGATGGTGGCCGATCCGCAAGACCTGCTCGAAGGCCGCAAGGGTTCAAGCGAGACGCTGATCAACACCTCGAACAAGGCGATCAGCACTTTTCGTGACGCCACACCCACAGGTGCAGGCGGTCTGATGGATGCAAGCGCCGGTGGCGGCAATGGCGGAGGTAACTAAGCGATGAATGCTCCCTGGAAATCGGGTCTGCCCGGCAACCGCGATCCTTTTGCAGCCTATATCTGCGATGACAACGCGCTTGATGTGCTGCGCCCGGTGGTGATCGAACTCGGTTGGCAACCGGAAAAATGCAACAAAGGCGGTCTGCGCAACGCGGTGCAATCGCTTTCGGTCAGCGCAAGCCCTGCCATTCTGCTGGTTGATCTGTCGGAAAGCGGCGATCCGCTCAATGATATCAACGCGCTTGCTGAAGTGTGCGAGCCAGGCACGGTGGTGATCGCGATTGGTCAGGTCAATGACGTGCGGCTCTACCGCGATCTGCTGGCGAGCGGCATTCACGACTACTTGCTCAAACCGCTGTCCGCCCAGCAAGTCCACGATGCCTTGAACCAGGCGCTTGCGGTGTTCATGGCGCCGCGGCTTGGGGATGGAGAAACAGCCAAACGGCACATTTCAACCGCTGTCGTGGGCGCGCGCGGCGGGGTGGGAGCCTCAACGCTGGCAACTTCGCTCGCCTGGTTGTTCAGCGATACCCACAAGACAGCAACCGCGCTGCTCGATCTTGACGTTCATTTCGGCACTGATGCGCTGGCGCTTGATCTGGAACCGGGCCGGGGCCTCACCGATGCAATCGAGAACCCCAGCCGGATCGATGGTTTGTTCATCGAACGCGCGATGGTGCGCGCCAATGATCATCTCTCGATCCTCTCGGCCGAAGCTCCGATTCACCAGCCGCTCATGACCGATGGTTCGGCTTTCGTGCAATTGGAGGATGAATTCCGTCAGGCCTTTGAAATGACGGTGATCGATATGCCGCGCAACATGCTGATCAATTTCCCGCAGCTGATGGGAGATGTGAATCTGGTGGTGCTGGTGTGCGAACTGACCCTTGCCTCGGCGCGCGATACGATCCGGCTCTTGTCATGGCTGAAGACCAATGCGGCCCATGCCCACCCGATGATCGTTGCCAACAAGGTGCAGCCAGCCGTCAGCGAAATCAGCCGCGCCGATTTCGAAAGCTCGATCGAACGCAAGATCGATTTCGTGGTCCCCTATGATGCCAAAGCCGCCTGCAACGCCGCCAAACTGGGGCAGGTGTTGGTCGATGCCAATCGTTCCAGCAAGGCCACAGCGGCAATCCGGCAGATTGCCGAGCGGGTCATGGGAGCGAGCGAGGAGGATATGTCCTCGATCAGCGAAGAGAAGAAATCGCTGCTGGGCAGTTTCGATCTCAAGTCGTTGCTGCCCCGCAAGAACAAAAGTGAGGCCGTCGAGGCCGGGTAAATCCAGACGGGCAGGCCCAATCCCCTGCCCCTCTCGCCCCGGCACAACACTAGACACAAGGCACAATGCCTGTGTCCATGGCAGGAGCCAGCAGCATGAATTTTCTCGATACCCTGCTCGTTACGCTGGTCATCTTCACCGTTCTGGTGGGCGGCTTCATGCTTGCGGCCGGGCCAGACGCTGCCAAAGCCACCAAACGCCGTCTCGAGACTGTGCGCTATCGCCACGGCGAGAGCACAGATGCCAAGGTCGAGGCCCAGTTCAAGCGCGCGCTTGCCGCCAGAAAGCCAACCCGCCACCGTGTCGCAGGCTCGGGCTCGCGGGTGGAAGCACTGGCACTGCGGTTGGATCGCACCGGCAAGGGTTGGGCATTGTCGCAATACATCTACACCTCGCTCGGAATTGCTCTGTTCGTTGCTGTTCTGGTGTTCCTGCAAAGCGGAGCGCTGCTGTTGGCGCTGGCGGTGGGCGTGATGGTGGGCGTGGGCCTGCCGCATCTGGTGGTAAGCCGCCTGATCACAAAGCGCACCAACCAGTTCAACGCCAAGTTTCCGGACGCCATTGAATTGTTGGTGCGCGGGCTTCGCTCGGGCCTGCCGGTTACCGAGACACTGGCGGTCGTCTCGCAAGAAGTTCCTGGCCCGGTCGGCATCGAGTTCAAGGGCGTGATCGATCGCATCAAGGTCGGCAAGACCATGGAAGATGCACTTCAAGACACCGCCAACCGGCTGAATATTGCCGAATTCAACTTCTTCTGCATCACGTTGGCGATCCAGCGCGAAACGGGCGGCAACCTGGCCGAGACTTTGTCAAACCTTGCCGATGTGTTGCGCAAGCGGGCGCAGATGAAGCTCAAGATCAAGGCGATGAGTTCCGAAGCCAAGGCCTCGGCCTATATCGTGGGTGCGCTGCCGTTCATCGTCTTCCTGCTGATCACCTGGGCCAACCCGGAATATGTTGGTGGGTTTTTCACCGATGATCGCTTGATTGTCGCAGGGCTTGGCGGGCTGACATGGATGGGCATTGGCGTGTTCATCATGGCCAAGATGGTCAATTTCGAAATCTGAGCCCCCGGGAGTCCTTGCCATGATGAACCAACCTTCCGGCCCCACCTTGCTCGGTTTCGATGTGATGATGGTCGGCACGGTGCTGGCTGGGCTTGCGGCTTTTGCGATGGTGCTGGCGATTTATGCCGCTGTCACCATTCGCGATCCGATGGCCAAGCGGGTGAAAGCCCTCGAAGGCCGCCGTGAGCAGCTCAAGGCGGGCATCGTGACCGCCTCGGCCAAAAAGCGCAATTCCTTGCGGCGTTCCTCGGAAGGTACCGAAAAGGTGCGCGAGAAGCTCGACCAGATGAAGGTCCTGCAGCAAAGCCAGCTTGAGGCGATCCAGCAGAAGCTCGCCCATGCCGGTTTTCGCAACATGGAACTGGCCGTCTATGTGATCGGCGCCCGCGCGGTGTTGCCGATCGTGCTCGGCGGGCTGGCCGCGCTGCTGGTCTACGGGATCAACTACTTCCCCGACTGGGGCGATTTCCAGAAATTCATGCTTTTCGCCGCCGCTGTGCTGATCGGTTACAAGGGACCCGAAGTCTATCTCAGCAACACCGCGACCAAGCGCACCAAGGAAATCCAGAAGGGCCTTCCTGACGCGCTTGACCTGTTGGTGATCTGCGCCGAGGCGGGCCTGACTGTGGACGCCGCCTTCAACCGCGTCGCCAGAGAACTGGGCCGCGCCTATCCGGAACTGGGCGATGAATTTGCGCTTACCGCGATCGAGCTGTCGTTCCTCAACGAACGGCGCATGGCGTTCAACAACCTTGCCTACCGGGTGAACCTTGAATCGGTCAAAGGCGTGGTCACTACCATGATCCAGACCGAGAAATACGGCACGCCGCTGGCAAGCGCGCTGCGCGTGCTTTCGGCCGAATTCCGTAACGAGCGCATGATGCGCGCCGAGGAAAAGGCTGCGCGTCTGCCTGCGATAATGACGATCCCGCTCATTCTGTTCATTCTGCCGTGCCTGTTTGTGGTGATCCTTGGCCCGGCGGCCTGTTCCATCTCCGATGCGCTGCTCGGGCCGGACGGAGCAATGGCAGGCTAGCGCATTTTCCGATCAAACGGACCCGGAAAATGCGGCAAGCCCGCGCGGCGATTGCGTGTTGCTTGTCCGTTCGCAATAGCTTGAACGGCAAAACGCGATAGCGCACCGATAAAGCAAGGGGGCAGGCACAACGGCTTGCCCCCCTGTTTTCGGCCTTGGTTTCGGCCACCCTTACACAAGCGCGCTGAGATGCTGACGCATCACGCGCTGGAATTGCTTAAGCGCCGCACGGGCTTAACCAATGCGCGATGAGTCACGCTCATCGCGCATTGGTATTACAGTTCCCGCGACATATCCGTGGCGCGCTGCCGGATCGCTGCCAGCATATCGCGCAAGGCGGCTTGTTGATCGGGCGCAAACCCTGCGAGCAATTCGCGCTCGGTCGCCAGCGCGAGCGGCATGACTTCGCCGTGGATCGCACGGCCCTCGCCGGTCAGTTCCAGCAATTGCGAGCGGCCATCGACCGGATTGGGCAACCGGGCGATCAGCCCGCGTTCCTCCAGCACCCGCACCGCACGGTTGACCGCGACCTTGTCCATCAGGGTTGCCGCAGTCAGCGCGCGCTGGGTGAGGCCTTGGGCCGCTGCATCGCCCAGCACCGCCATCACCCGCCATTCGGGGATTTTCAGCCCAAAGCGCCGCCTGTAACGCTCCGCGATCAGAGCGCTCACCGCGTTGGAGGCGACCGAAAGCTGATAGGGCAAAAAGCTGGCAAGCTGGCCAGCCTCATTGCGGGCATTCTCGCTGCTGGCATTTTCATTCATAAGGGCGTTCGTCCCACCACGGGTAGAAATCGGGCATATCGGCGCTGACCTTGCCGGGATAGCGGGGGCTACGCTTTTCAAGGAAACTGGCAATGCCTTCGGCCGCATCCTTGCCGCGGCTGAGGCGGTAGATCGCTCTGGAGTCGATCTTGTGGGCTTCCATCGGGTGATCGGCGCTCATCAAGCGCCACATCATCGCCCGCGTCATCGCCACCGAGATGGCCGAAGTGTTATCCGCAATCTCGCGCGCGAGCGCGGTCGCGGCGGCAAGCAGATCGCCGGGTGCATGAACCGAACGCACCAACCCGCCGCGATGCGCTTCGGCGGCATCAAACACCCGGCCCGAATAGCACCACTCCAAAGCCTGAGAAATGCCGACAATGCGCGGCAGGAACCAGCTTGACGCCGCCTCGGGCACAATCCCGCGCCGGGCAAACACGAAACCATAGCGCGCCGTCTCGCTGGCAAGGCGGATATCCATGGCAAGCTGCATGGTCGCCCCCACACCCACCGCTACGCCGTTGCAGGCGGAAATCAGCGGCTTTTTCGATTCGAACAGCCGCAGCGTCAAAAGCCCCCCGCCATCGCGCACGCGCGGGTCGGAGAGGCTCTCTACCTGATCACCGCTGGCAAACACCTGCCCGCCATCCTCGGGCGTCAGATCAGCGCCTGCGCAAAAGGCGCGCTCGCCGCTGCCGGTAAAGATCACCGCGCGGCAACCATCATCGGCATCAATATCATCCATCGCCGCCATCATTTCTTCGCCCATGGTCCGGGTGTAGGCATTCATCTTTTCCGGGCGATTGAGCGTGATCGTGGCGATGCCAGCGGCCTTGGTGACGATGATCTGGGTATAGGTGGTCATGGATTTCCCTCTCCTTTTGCCCTGTGATGCCATGCTGTGCGCAAAAGAAAACCCCCGCAAATCGCGGGGGCTTTCGGTGTTTGATAGCAAGGTTGGGGCGCTTAACGCGGGGCCATCCGGATCGCGCCGTCAAGCCGCACGTCTTCGCCGTTGAAGTAGCCGGTTTCGATCATGGTCATCGCCAGCTTGGCGTATTCGGTGGGGATGCCGAGCCGCTTGGGGAAGGGCACGGATGCGGCCAGCGCATCGCGCACGTTCTGGGGGGCAGCGGCCAGCAGCGGGGTGTCGAAGATACCCGGCAGGATGGTGTTCACCCGGATGCCCTCGTTCATCAGGTCGCGTGCGATGGGCAGCGTCATGCCGATCACTCCCGCCTTCGAAGCCGAGTAAGCGGCCTGACCGATCTGGCCATCTTCGCCCGCAACGCTCGCGGTGTTCACAATCGCGCCGCGCTCACCGAATTCGTCGATCGGATCGAGCGTCATCATGCCCGCTGCCGACTTGGCGATGCAGCGGAACGTGCCGATCAGGTTCACCTGAATGACAAAATCGAAGGCCGAAATCGGGAAGTGCTTGATCGAGCCATCTTCCTTGCTCCGGCTGGCAGTCTTGATCGCGTTGCCGATCCCGGCGCAGTTCACAAGGATGCGCTCTTGCCCGTGAGCCTCGCGCGCCTTCGCAAAGCCTGCGTCAACGTCCGCATCGCTAGTGACGTTCACCTTGCAGAACACGCCGCCGATTTCAGCAGCGAGCGCTTCGCCCTTTTCCTCGTTCATGTCGAAGATCGCGACTTTCGCGCCCTTGGCGGCCAGAGCGCGCGCGGTGGCCGCACCAAGGCCCGATGCACCGCCGGTGACAACGGCGGGGGTATTGGCTGAAACTTCCATTTTTGGTTTCCTCTCGATCAAATCGTCATCCCAGCGAAGGCTGGGATCTCAACCGGATGGGGTGGGCCTTTCTCGGCCCTGGGCCCCGGCCTGCGCCGGGGTGACGGGTGGCTTCAAAGGCTCTCGACAATCGTCACGTTGGCAACGCCGCCGCCTTCGCACATCGTTTGCAGACCATATTTCTTGCCGTGGCGCTTCAGCGCATGAACCAGCGTGGCCATCAGCTTCGTGCCCGAAGCGCCGAGCGGGTGGCCCAAGGCAATCGCGCCGCCGTGGACATTGAGGCGCTCCGGATCAGCGCCGGTGTGCTTGAGCCATGCGAGCGGGACGCTGGCGAAGGCTTCGTTGACTTCGAACAGGTCGATATCATCGATGCTCAGCCCGGCGCGCTGAAGGGCGCGGTCGGTGGCGAACAGCGGTTCTTCGAGCATGATCACCGGATCGCCCGCGGTCACAGTGAGGTTGTGGATGCGCGCCAGCGGCGTCAGACCGTGGGCCTTCAGAGCGGCCTCCGACACCACCAGCACCGCCGAGGAACCATCACAGATCTGGCTGGAAGACGCCGCCGTGATCGCGCCATCGGGCGACAGCAGCTTGACGCCTGCAATGCCTTCGAGGCTTGCATCAAAGCGGATACCTTCATCGACGGTGTGCATCTGCGTGCCCTCGGGCGTTTCCACCTCGACGCCCACAATCTCACGCTCAAACGCGCCGGCCTTGGTGGCGGCGATCGCCTTCTGGTGGCTCCCAAAGGCAAATTCGTCGAGCTGATCCTTGGTGAAGCCGTGCTTCTTGACGATCATTTCGGCGCCCATGAATTGCGAAAACTGGATGCCGGGGAACTTTTCCTCAAGGCCTGCCGCCTTGGACAGGAGCCCTTCTTTGGCGTGGAGCGTGACGTTGGAACCCATCGGCACGCGCGTCATGCTTTCAACGCCGCTGGCGATCACCACGTCCTGCGTGCCGCTCATCACGGCTTGCGCTGCAAACTGGATTGCCTGCTGCGAAGAACCACACTGGCGATCAATCGTCACCGCCGGGGTTGATTGCGGGAGCAGCTTTGATGCCAGCACACCCATGCGGCCGACCTGCAGCGCCTGTTCCCCCGCCTGGCTGACGCAGCCGGTCACCACATCGTCAATCGCCTTGGGGTCAATGCCGCTGCGCTCGACGATGGCATCGAGCGACTTTGCCAGCAGATCGACCGGATGAACTCTGGCAAGGCGGCCGCCGCGGCGACCACCTGCGGTGCGCACGGCTTCGACAATATAGGCTGTGGTCATGATTTCTCTCTCCTTGGCACAAGCGCAGCAAGATCAGTTGCTGATCGCCACTTGCTTCGCATAACCGCCTATGGGAGCCGCGCGCCGGAATCAAGCGGGGAGATTGTTTTGGGTCATCTTCGGTGGTGTGCGGTATGTTTCGCACACAGGCGCGAGCACAAATCTAGCGCGTGCGACCCTGATCGCGGTCGAGCAGCAATTGCCACAGGATCGCAGCCACCTCGCCATCGGGCTCGCCGGTGATGTGTTCGGGCCGCCAGCGCCGCTCAAAAGCTTCAACCGCCTTGGTCTGATCGGTGATGTCATAGCCAAAGCGTTCCAGCGCGAGATAAAACGCGCCCAGATTATGGAACGGATTGCCCGCAGCCAGCGATTGCGGGCGCGGCAGGCACAGCTTGTATTGCGCCAGCCGCTCCCATGGGAACAATTCGCCCGGATCAATCTTGCGCGCAGGGGCCACATCGGAATGGCCCACCACATTGGCGCGCGGGATATCATACTGCTTCACGATGCGCGCCAACAGCGGGATGAGCGCATCAATCTGCGCCTCGGCAAAACCGCGATAGCCGCCAGCATGGCCCGGATGATCAAGCTCAATCCCGATGCTGGCGGAATTCACATCGGGAATGCCGCGCCAAAAGGATGCACCCGCGTGCCATGCGCGGGCGTGCTCTGGAACGAGGCGAATCACCCGACCTTCCTCGGTGATGCAATAATGCGCGCTGACCTGCGCGGCGGGATCGCACATCCGTTCAAGTGCGCTTTCGACCGGCTTCATCTCGGTGTAATGCAGCACCACCATGCTGATGGAGGCGGTGCGATCATTAAAATTGGGCGAAAGGCGTTCCTCGTGAACCAGCTCGTCATCGCCCATCATATGCAGTCCTTCTAACCGATCAGTCCGTCAGGCTCGGGCAGAACGGCGCCCAGCACCAGCACGCCCTCGCCCAGCTTGTATTGGAGGCCGCCTGCGAGTTCCTCGGCCACCAGCGCGATCATGTGGGCAGCAGCCGTGCGGCTGGTGATTTCGTGCAGCGGCAGATCGCCTTGCAGCGCGCGGCCAATGGTTTCGTCAAAGGCGATGCGGTCGCCCTTGGCGCGCGCGACGATTTCAACCGCGCCCTCGCGCCGTTCTGCGCCGATATCGAGCGTCCCGCCGCGCACCAGCGCATCCAGCGCGATCTGCGCCAGATTGAGCAGCACCTTGATGGCAGGCTTGGGCAGGCTTGTTTCCGCTATGGCCCAATTGATGGTGATACGCTTGTTGTCAGCGACCAGCGCGTTGACGACGCTGCGCGCTTCGTCGATCGGGATCGCCTCACCGAACCCTCCGGCAGCGCCAAAGGCCAGACGAAAGAATTTCAGCTTGTCAGTGCTGATCCGTGCGGATTGTTCGAGCAATTCGATGCAGCGGGCGCGCATTTCAGGGTCTTGCTCGTCAGCAAGCAATTCCAGCCCATTGGCCAGCGCCCCAACCGGTGAGAGCATATCGTGGCACAGGCGCGAACACAGCATGGCGGCAAGATCGGTTTGCGAAGTCATGAAATGCGTCCTAGCTTTCACAAAGCCCAAAGGAAAGAGCGGCAAAGCCTGCATCCCCATCGCGCCATAGCGCAACTTCCTCGCCTACAATAATCGCCCAGATGCGCCCATCGCCCGCGGCCATGGCGCGGTCGGTGGCAGAGGGCTGCGCAGGCCCGGTGGGGTGCGAATGGTAATAGCCCAACACCTGCGGCGCACCCGGTGCGCGCGCGGCGCGGTGCGCGTCGATCAGCGCCTGCGGGTCAATTTCAAAATGGGTGTGCGGATTGGGGTGGACGTTTCTGGCAGGCCGCGCCTCGGTGATGCGCGCGCCCTCCCCCAGCAACAGCCCGCAAGCCTCCTGCGGATGCGCCGCACGCGCCGCCGCCAGCAGAGCTGCGTGAACTTCGCTTGTCAGCACAATATCCATCGCGCATGGCCTTAGCATGTCCGCTGCAGAAATCATCACCGGCACAGCCCCTGCTGCTGGCCGCCTCGACAAGGTGCTGGCCGAGGCCAGCGGGCTTTCGCGTGCGCGGGTGCAGGCGCTGATCGATGAGGGGCGCGTCGAAATCGCCGGCAAAGCGGCCAAATCTGCCTCGCTCAAAGTGGCCGAGGGCACGGCCTTCACCATCACCATCCCACCCGCCGCCGCAGCCGAAGCGCGCCCGCAGGACATCGCGCTCACCATCGCTTACGAAGACGCGCATCTGATTGTGGTTGATAAGCCTGCTGGCATGGTGGTGCATCCCGCAGCCGGCAATCCCGATGGCACGCTGGTCAACGCGCTGCTCCACCATTGTCAGGGGCAATTATCCGGCATCGGCGGCGTCGCGCGCCCCGGCATTGTTCACCGCATCGACAAGGACACCTCCGGGCTTCTGGTAGTCGCCAAAAGCGATACCGCGCATGAAGGGCTTGCGGCTCAATTCGCCGCTCATAGCGTGCATCGCCGCTATCTGGCGGTGTGCGCAGGCCACCCCTTGCCGCACGAAGGCACGATCAACGCGCGGCTGGGCCGATCGGATGCGGACCGCAAGAAAATGTCCGTCCTCCCCAAGGATTCCTCGCGCGGCAAACACGCCATCACGCATTACAAGACGCTTGAGAAACTGGATGGTGCGGCCCTGATCGAATGTCGCCTCGAAACCGGGAGAACCCATCAGGTGCGCGTTCACTGTGCGTCAATCGGCTACGCTTTACTGGGCGATCCGCTGTATGGACGCACCCCCAAGGCGCTGCGGACTGTGTTGGAGCGGACCGGGTTTGCCCGCCAAGCGCTTCATGCAGCCGAGTTGGGGTTCCTCCATCCGGCAACGGGCGAAGGCTTGCGTTTCACCAGCCCCCTGCCTTCAGATATGCGGGAACTGATCGACGAACTTGGTGGTAGTTATCGATGAAATGAGCAGCATTTTGTAAAATTTCCCTCTATAAATGATCCCGGTGGCCCATTCCGCCGTATGCTCAGCAGAGGTGCGGCGCACAGCGGTCGACTACAGAAAGGTCAGGTAATTTCATGAACAAGCCAAAGACCCAGTCGCTCCCGGCTTTGAGCGGTGAGCAGAGCCTTAACCGCTATCTGGCGGAAATCCGCAAGTATCCGGTGCTGACGGCCGAGCAGGAATATATGCTCGCCAAGCGTTATCAGGAACACGAAGACCCCGAAGCGGCCGCCCAGCTGGTCTCCAGCCACCTGCGGCTCGTCGCCAAGATCGCAATGGGCTACCGCGGCTATGGCCTGCCGCTCGCGGATCTTATTTCCGAAGGCAATGTCGGCCTCATGCAGGGCGTCAAGAAGTTCGAACCCGATCGGGGTTTCCGGCTTGCGACCTATGCGATGTGGTGGATCAAGGCGTCGATGCAGGAATTTATCCTGCGTTCGTGGAGCCTGGTCAAAATGGGCACGACTTCGGCCCAGAAAAAGCTGTTCTTCAACCTTCGCCGCATGAAAAAGCAGCTTGAGGCTTACGAGGACAGCGACCTGTCGGCAGAAGACGTTGCCAAGATCGCGACCGATCTGGGTGTGCCGGAACAGGAAGTCATCAATATGAACCGGCGCATGATGATGGGCGGCGATGCCTCGCTCAACGTCTCGATGCGCGCGGACGAAGATGGCGCGGGCCAATGGCAGGACTGGCTGGTCGATGATCGCCCCTTGCAGGATGAAACAGTCGCGGACGCCGAAGAATCCCAGATGCGCATGGAAATGCTGGCGCAGGCGATGGAAAGCCTCAACGAACGTGAGCGTCACATCCTCACCGAAAGGCGCCTCTCGGACAAGCCGCAAACGCTGGAAGAGCTCTCGCAGGCTTACGACGTGAGCCGCGAACGCATCCGCCAGATCGAGGTGCGCGCCTTTGAAAAACTGCAAAAGGCGATGCACCGGATTGCAGGTGAAAGGTTGCTGCCGGGAGTGGCGTGACTCGTGGCGTAAGGTGCACAGCCATCCTCTCCCCTCCCGTCCGTCCGCGGGAGGGGCAAGCAGCGAGGGAGTGGCACAGCATTGCGCGGCAGGATGAGCCCGGATAAAGCGCCCCATGCTCACCGCTGCTTGCATTTTCGCCAAGGTCATCGTCGGGTGGATTGCGCTCACCGCAGTGCTGGTGTTCGCGTTCAAATTTGTGCCCGTTCCCATCACCGCCACCATGTTGATGGACGAAAACGGCGCAACCCGCGATTGGGAAAGTCTCGATAACATCGACCGCAACCTTGTCGCCGCGGTGATTGCGGCCGAGGATTCGCGTTTTTGCAACCATAATGGCTTTGATACCGAAGCCATCGAAGCGGCGATGCGTGCCAATATGGAGGGCGGCCGGTTGCGTGGCGGCTCCTCGATCAGCCAGCAGACCGCCAAGAATGTGTTCCTGTGGCAAGGCGGCGGCTATGTCCGCAAGGCCTTCGAGGCGTGGTTCACCTTCTGGATTGAGCTGGTGTGGGGCAAGCAACGTATCATGGAAGTCTATCTTAACGTCGCTGAAACCGGGATCGGAACCTATGGGGCCGAGGCAGGAGCACAGCGCTATTTCGGGAAGTCGGCGGCTCGTCTCACCCCCAATGAAGCCGCGCGAATGGCGGCCGCCTTGCCCAGCCCGAAGACCCGATCGGTTAAAAACCCGCGAGGCTGGCTGGCAGGCCATGCGCGCCGGATCGAGCGGCGAATTGCAATCGTAAAACGCGATGGTCTTGATGCTTGCGTTTACAACTAATTCCGGAACCTGCGCGCTGGCCTGTGCGTTTCTCGCCGTGATGCATACCCGACCCGCACCAGAACTCAGCCGCGCATGATGCCACAGCTTGATCGTCCTGCTGCATCGGCTGAGGCACGCGAGGCTTTGCGCGCAGCGATGCTGCGACTGGCTGATGGCGACAAGACCGCGCTCGAGGAAATTTACCACGCAACACGGGTGAAGCTGTTTGGCATATGCCTGCGTATCTTGGGCGACCGAAAGGAGGCCGAGGACGCCTTGCAGGACGTTTACATCAACCTCTGGCAGCGGGCGGACCGCTATGACCCAGCACGCGCCAGCCCGATCGCGTGGCTGGCGGCCTTTGCGCGCAACCGCGCGATTGATCGTCTGCGCACGGGCAAGGTTCGCGGCGGTGCGGTGCCGGTTGAGGAAGCCGCCCCGCTCGCTGATGAAGCGCCGCTGGCCGAGGCTTTGCTTATTGATCTGGAACGAAACGCGCAGATTCACACCTGCCTGGGCGCGCTGGACGAGCGCACGCAAATCCACATCCGCGCGGCATTTTTCGAAGGCAAAACCTATGCACAGCTTGCCGATCAGGCAGGTGTCCCGCTAGGAACCATGAAGAGCTGGATCCGGCGCGGGCTGCTTCGGCTGCGCGCCTGCCTCGAAGCGAGCGAGCGGGCATGAGCGGCGAGCTAGACGACAATTTGCCGGACACGGATGAAGCGCGCGATGATCCGCTGCTCGCCGCTGAATGGTCGCTTGGTCTGCTCGAAGGCGAAGGTCTGATCGCCGCGCGCGGCAAACAGGCGTCCGATCCCGATTTCGCCTGGCGCAAAGAGTGGTGGGATAACTGGTTTGCGCCGCTGGCCGATGAAATTCCCCCTGCCGAGCCATCCGCGCAGGTGTGGGAGCGCATCGCCAGCGCCATTGCTCAGCCTGAGCCCCGTTCGGCTGAGGTCGTCGCTCTGAAAGCGCGGCTGAAGACTTGGCAGATGGTCTCTGCCGTCACCTCCGCGGCGGCTGCGATCGCGGTCATGATCAGCGTTTTCAGCCCAACAACCACATCGGTCGCGCCCAGTGAGCCTGTGGTGGCTGCAGCCCCGGCGCCGCTGGTAGCCGCTTTGCCGATCGAAGGAACTGCGGTGCGGCTGGATGTGACGTTCATCCCCGAAAGCGATCAATTGCTGGTTGCCGCAATCGGACTGTCAGCTGACAATGTGCACGATCATGAATTGTGGTTGTTGCCGGCCGACGGCGGGGATGTCCAATCCCTGGGCATCATCACACCGGGCAAGGTGCAACGTTCGTCACTATCCGCACAGATCACCCGCAATCTGGCAGCAGGGGCACAGGTGTTGCTGACGCGTGAGCCGCTGGGCGGCAAGCCAGCCGATGCAAGCCCCGGTCCGGTTGTCGCAAAAGGCGCATTTTCGAGCGTCTGAGGCTTGCTACGGGCGCTTTCAGCAAGGCTGACCAGCGCACCAACAACCAGCTTCGAACAGCGCACCCACGCCTTGTCGCTCGCACGCGTCATTTCACCCATTTTGGCAGCAGTTGTTTGATCCGCCAAGCAGGCTGGAGCGTATCTCCCCTGCAAGACCAGACGGGCTTGCCACAAAAGGAGATTCCCATGTCCGTTACCCCAAAACTGACTTTCAAGAGCGCAGCCCTTGCGTTGGCAGCAACCGCGGGCCTTGCGAGCCTTGGCGCTGCGCCGGCTGCTGCAGACAATCACAAGGCAGCGGCGAACAGCGACGTCCCGATGGTGGGCGGCGCGCCGATGTATCCCACCAAGAATATCGTTGAAAACGCCGTCAATTCGAAGGACCACACGACTCTGGTTGCCGCTGTGCAAGCAGCAGGGCTTGTGGAAGCGCTCGCCAGCCCGGGGCCTTTCACGGTGTTCGCGCCGACCAATGACGCATTCGGCAAGCTTCCGGCTGGCACGGTGGAAACGCTGGTGAAGCCAGAGAACAAGGAAACCCTGACCGGAATTCTGGCCTATCATGTGGTGTCCGGCCGGGTTTCGGCGGCCGAGCTGATCGGCATGATCCAGCAGAATGGCGGAAAGGCTGAATTGACCACGCTGAGCGGTGGCAAGCTGACCGCGAGCGTCATGGGCGACAAGGTTGTGTTGACCGATGCCGCCGGTGGCACTTCGACTGTCACCCAGACCGATGTGTTCCAATCCAACGGCGTTATTCACGTCACTGATGGCGTGTTGCTGCCCGGCTGATCGCTTTCATCTTCGGCGTTGTTGCGGACATACCCCCACCTCCCACACCGCAGCAGCGCAGATTGGACCCCGTCCGGCTTTCCTCCACGAGCCGGGCGGGGTTTTTCGTTGGAGCGAACCCCTTGCAAAGACACAATTCCGCAAAGGCTGAAGCATCGCTCCGGTAAGCAATATCGCCCCCCAGACTTGGCATCAGGCTCTCGTATCGGTCAACCTTGCGATCAGCCCTGCCGCCCATTGCATTAGCGGAAGCAGGCCAGCGACCACATAGCAAGCCAAGCTGAGCAGAGGGTCGCCAAAGGCCGAGTATCCCCCCGAAGGAACCCCGAAACCTGCATAAATCAGCAGGATAAGGCAAAGCATCCCGAACCCCGGCACGCTCCAGCACAAGAATTTGGAAAAGCCCGCCGTGACTTTGCCGCTCTGGAAAATGGCAATGCCAACCGTCACGCACAGGCTGCAAAGCACAATCAGCAACCCGCCTGCAACTTGGCTTGTCGTCATCGCCGCTTAACAGGGTGTGGGCTAAGGCTTGGCAAGCTCGCCGCGCCCTTACGCCGCTTCTTCCTTCTGTTCCTTGGCGCCGTGCACCCGGATCGGGTCCTTCTTGCCTTCGACCACTTCCTTGTCGATCACGATTTCGGTCACGCCTTCCATGTCGGGCAGATCGAACATCGTGTCGAGCAGCAGGCCTTCGACAATCGAGCGAAGCCCGCGGGCGCCGGTCTTGCGCTTGATCGCGCGCTCGGCAATCGCCTGGAGCGCATCGTCGGTGAAGGTGAGTTCGACGTCTTCAAGCTCAAACAGCTTCTTGTACTGCTTCACCAGCGCGTTCTTCGGCTCCTTGAGGATCGTCACCAGCGCATCGACATCCAGATCGTGCAAGGTTGCGATCACCGGCAGGCGGCCGACGAATTCGGGGATGAGTCCGAATTTGAGCAAGTCTTCCGGCTCGCTCTTTTCGAGCAACTCGCCCACGCGGCGCTTGTCGGGATCGGCCACATGCGCACCAAAACCAATGCTCCGCTTTTGCAGGCGGTCGGCGATGATCTTGTCGAGGCCCGCAAAAGCCCCACCGCAGATGAACAGGATGTTGGTGGTGTCGACCTGCAGGAATTCCTGCTGCGGATGCTTGCGCCCGCCCTGAGGCGGCACGCTCGCGGTGGTGCCTTCCATCAGCTTGAGCAAAGCCTGCTGCACGCCCTCGCCACTCACATCACGGGTGATCGAGGGATTTTCCGCCTTGCGCGTGATCTTGTCGATCTCGTCGATGTAGACAATGCCGTGCTGCGCCTTCTCGACGTTGTAATCGGAAGCCTGCAGCAGCTTGAGGATGATGTTCTCAACGTCCTCACCGACGTAACCGGCTTCAGTCAAAGTGGTGGCATCGGCCATGGTGAAAGGCACATCGAAGGTGCGCGCCAACGTCTGGGCGAGCAGGGTCTTGCCCGAACCCGTGGGACCAACCAGCAAGATGTTCGACTTGGCGAGTTCAACATCGCCCGCCTTGCCCGAATGCTTCAGCCGCTTGTAGTGATTGTGCACTGCGACCGACAGCACCCGCTTGGCGCGATCCTGCCCGATCACATAATCATTAAGCGTGGTGAAGATGTCCATGGGCGTCGGGATTTCGCCTTCTTTGCGCCCGGCAATCCCTGCCTTGGTTTCTTCGCGGATGATGTCGTTGCACAACTCAACGCATTCATCGCAGATGAACACGGTGGGGCCTGCAATCAGCTTGCGCACCTCGTGCTGTGACTTGCCGCAGAAGCTGCAATACAGGGTGCTCTTGCTGTCAGAACCGCTCAATTTGGTCATTCCTGTGTCCTCAAATCCGCATGGCACAGCGAAGCTGCGCCTCGCGCGGATTCGTCAAGTGTATCTTGCGCGCCGAATGAATCAACCAGATGCACGCTTTTTCCTGTCCAATGCGAAGCTATACGTGGCGACAGAGAGCCAAAAATTCAGCACTCTGTCGCACGAGTGTCCCGCCTTGGAGCAGGCTTGCGATGACTTATTCCGGAGCGCCGCCCGAACCATCAGCAGCGTCTTCCTCGGTTTCCGGACGGCTCTCGAACACCTTGTCGACAAGGCCGAAAGCCTTGGCCTCCTCGGCTTCGAGGAAAGTGTCGCGGTCCATCGCCTTTTCGATTTCATCGAGGCTGCGGCCGGTGAACTTCACATAAAGATCATTCATGCGGCTGCGGATGCGCAGGATTTCGCGCGCCTGAATCTCGATGTCCGACGCCATCCCTCGCGCCCCGCCCGAGGGCTGGTGGATCATGATGCGCGCATTGGGCAGCGCAATTCGCATCCCCGGCTCGCCAGCGGCCAGCAAGAAGCTGCCCATGCTGGCGGCCTGCCCGATGCAGACTGTCGAAACGCGCGGGCGGATATATTGCATGGTGTCATAAATCGCGAGACCCGCGGTCACCACGCCGCCCGGCGAATTAATGTACATGCTGATCGGCTTTGACGGGTTTTCGCTTTCAAGGAAGAGCAATTGCGCCACAATCAGACTGGCCATGCCGTCTTCGACCTGCCCCGTCACAAAGACGATGCGTTCGCGCAGCAGACGCGAAAAAATGTCAAAACTGCGTTCGCCGCGGCTGGTCTGCTCGACGACAACGGGAACCAGCGCGCCGGTTACCGGATCGCGAGTGAATTGGCCCTGAGTGCCATAGGTTTCGCCGAGAGTGCCGGACAGATCGATCATGAGGCTCTTCATCCTTTGTGTTTTGCCACCCCGCTATGTCGGAGGCGGGCAGGCAATTTCAAGTGTGTTTACTGCGTGGCCTGTGAATTGTGAGCAGCCGGCAAGCTCAGGCGTTTTCCCGCTTGCGCGAGGCGTGGGGCGTGGCACACCTTTTTGCCCATGACCACCTGCACCTTTGCGCGCGCTGCGCTCACCGCCCTTTTGGCTTTCACCGCAACTGCCGCTTTGGCGCAAACCGACCCGCCCAGCAATCCGGCGGCCGCGGCCCAGAACTATATCGAGCGCATCCGCGCGCTCGACGATGCCGGGCCGCACTTGAACGCGGTGATCGTTTACGATGCAGACGCCGCCGCCAAGGCCGCATCTGCGACAGGCGTGCTCGGCGGTCGCACCGTGCTGGTGAAGGACAACATCGAAACCGCCGAATGGCCGACCACTGCAGGCAGCCTTGCCTTGGCGCAGAACGCAACCGGCCGCGATGCGCCGCTGATCGCCAATCTGCGCCGCGCAGGCGGCGTGGTGCTGGGCAAAACCAACCTCAGCGAATGGGCCAATATCCGCTCGAACCAGTCAACCAGCGGGTGGAGCGCGGTGGGCGGCTTGGTGAAGAACCCCCATGCGATTGATCGCAACGCCTGCGGCTCCTCATCGGGGAGCGGGGCAGCGATTGCAGCAGGGCTCGCGTGGGCGGCCATCGGGACAGAAACCAACGGCTCGATCACCTGCCCTGCCAGCGTCAGCGGGATCGTCGGCTTCAAGCCGAGCGTCGGGATCGTCAGCCGCACCCATGTGGTGCCGATCTCCAGCACGCAGGACACCGCTGGGCCGATGACGACGAGCGTTTATGACGCAGCCCTGCTGCTGACGGCGATTGCCGGCGAAGATCCGGCCGATCCGGTGACCTTGGCAGCGCGCCGCGTGGCCGATTACACGGCGGGGCTGGCCGACTATTCGCTGGCAGGTGTGCGGATTGGAGTGATGCGCGGGCAAGTCGGCAATCGCAAGGATGTAGCGGCTGTGTTCGAGACCGCGCTGGCTGATCTGACGCGCGCCGGCGCGGTGCTGGTGGATATTGAATTCCAACCCAACCGGCAGATGAATACCGACAGTTTCACTGTGCTGATGTTCGAGCTGCGCGAGGAAATGGGCAAATATCTCGCCTCGATTCCCGAATTTGCGAGCGGTGACACCCCGCGCAGCCTTGCCGATCTGATCGCCTTCAACACCGCCCATGCGGATGCAGAAATGCGCTGGTTCGGGCAGGAATTGTTCGAACTGGCTGAAACCACCACCGATCGCGCAGCCTATGAAACAGCGCGCGCCAATGCGCTTCGAATCGCGGGTGAGGAAACGCTCGACACACTGCTCGCCGAGCATGATGTCCAATTCCTGATCGCCCCGACGCGCGAGACGGCGTGGATGAGCGATCTGGTGAATGGCGACAATTTCAACGGCAGCGTCGGCTTCGGCAGCCCGGCGGCGATCGCAGGCTATCCGCACCTGACTGTGCCGATGGGGACGATTGAGGCAATGCCGGTGGGCCTTAGCATCTTTGGCGCGAAATGGGCCGATCACGAAGTGCTGAAAGCAGGCGCAGCCTACGAAAAAGCGCGGACAGCCAAGCTGCCCGCGCCTTCGTTTAAGCGGTGGAAACCTGCGGGGGAATAGTCCCCGCAGCCCTTCCCTATGGGGAAGGGCCTAACGGGCCTTACTTCTTGGCAGCCGCCTTCTTGGCCGGGGCCTTCTTGGCGGCAGGCTTTTCCGCCGGAGCATCCGCGTCGTCATTGGCTTTCTTGGCAGCGGCCTTCTTCGCCGGTGCCTTCTTGGCAGGCTTTTCGTCCGCCGCCGGAGCCTCTTCAGCCGGGCTTTCCGCCTTCTTGGCCGGGGCCTTTTTCTTGGCCGGGGCCTTCTTCGCAGCCGGAGCCGCTTCTGCGCCCTCGTCCGCTTCGATCGCGGCCTGAAGTTCCTCAACGGTCACTTCGCGTTCCGTGATCTCGGCCTTGTCGAACAGGAAGTCGACGACCTTGTCTTCATACAAGGGCGCGCGCAGTTGGGCAGCGGCCATGGGTTCGGACTGAATATACTGGATGAACCGCTCGCGGTCTTCCGGGCGATATTGTTGGGCAGCCTGTTGCAGCAGCATACCCATTTCCTGGCCCGTCACTTCAACGCCGTTCGCCTGGCCGATTTCCGAAAGGAGCAGGCCCAGACGCACGCGGCGTTCAGCGATAGCGCGGTATTCGTCCTTTTCTTCCTCGATCTGCTTCATCGCAGCTTCGGGGTCGGCATCCTGGGCTGCTTCCTGCTGAAGCTGGGCCCAGATCTGCTCGAACTCGGCCTCAACCATGCTCGGCGGCACATCAAAGCTGTGGCCCGCTGCCAGCTGATCGAGCAGCTGACGCTTCATCTGAGTGCGCGTGAGGCCAGCGGTCTGCTGTTCAAGCTGCGCCTTCATGATTTCCTTGAGCTTATCAAGGCTATCGAGGCCAAGGTTCTTGGCGAAGTCTTCATCAATCTTGGTTTCAGTCTCGACTTTCACGGCCTTTACCGTGACATCGAAAGTCACTTCCTTGCCGGCGAGATGTTCGGCCTGATAATCGGCCGGGAACGTCACGGTGATGGTCTTTTCCTCACCGGTCTTCACGCCCACCAGGCTTTCCTCAAAGCCGGGGATGAACATGTTTGATCCCAGCACCAGAGCGGTGTCTTCGGCCGAACCGCCTTCGAAGGGTTCACCATCCAGCTTGCCAACGAAATCGATGATGAGCTGATCGCCATTGGCAGCCTTCTTGGTCTTGGCTGCATCCTTGTAGCTTTTGTTGTTTCCGGCAATCCCGACCAGTGCCTCGTCGATCTGCGCATCGGTGACCGGCACCACGAGCCGTTCAATCTTGAGGCCCTCAGTGCTCGGCGCTTCGATCACGGGCAGCACTTCGAGGCTGATCCTCAGTTCGGCATCCTTGCCTTGTTCATAGCCAGCGCCCAGTTCGACCTGCGGCTGCATGGCGGGGCGCAGTTGTTCATCGCGGATCAGCTTGTCGAGCGATTCGCGAATCGTGTCGTTGACAACCTGTGCGTGGACGCTTTCGCCATGCATCTTCTTCAGAAGATTAACCGGCACCTTGCCCGGACGAAAACCCGGCATCCGCACTTGCGGCGCGATCTTCTTGAGTTCCGCATCGACGCGCGTGGCAATTTCGCCCGCCGCAATGGTCACGGCGTAGCTGCGCTTCAAACCTTCGTTGACAGTCTGCTTGGTTTGCATGGGAATGGGCAAAGCCTTCTTGAAGTGAAATCCGAATGAGCCGGGCGGCGCGGGTCAAAGGCGAAGTTGGTGCGGGCGAAGGGACTCGAACCCCCACATCTTGCGATACCAGAACCTAAATCTGGCGCGTCTACCAATTTCGCCACGCCCGCATTGCCCGAACGAAGCCGCGCGGGAAGCATAGCCCCCCGCGCGTTATCCGGCGAGCCTCTATCCCTGTTGAACCAAAAGGGCAAGCGCAACACGCTTGAAGGCGGATGAAAGCGCGTTTAAGGGGCGCGTCATGAGCGATAACACCCCTGCACAGACCGGCCCCGACCTGCCGCCCGATCACCTCTCCGTGAACCCGGAGAGCCCGCATTTCAACGGCGAGTTGCTGCGCCGCGGGGTTGGCATTCGGTTCAAGGGCACAATTCGCACCGATGTCGAGGAATATTCAATCTCCGAAGGCTGGGTGCGGGTGCAGGCAGGCAAGACCGTGGATCGGCGCGGGCGCCCGCTGCTGATCAAGTTGACCGGCGAAGTCGAAGCGTGGTTCGAAGACCTTGGTGAGGACGCGCCGATTGCTAGCAAGGGCTGAAGCCTCCCACAAAACTTGCCAAAACTCGCGATTGCGCGCAGTTGGGCGGGGTTATGAATGCCCCCTCCAAACCGCAAGTCATCATTATCGGCCGGCCCAATGTGGGCAAGTCCACCCTTTTCAACAGGCTCGTGGGCAAGAAACTCGCACTGGTTGACGATCAGCCCGGCGTGACCCGTGATCGCCGGATGGGCGATGCGGTGATTGCCGGGCTAGCCTTTACCATTGTCGACACTGCCGGCTGGGAGGATGAAGACCCCTATACCCTGCCCGGGCGGATGCGCGCCCAGACCGAGGCGAGTCTTGAAGGCGCCGATGCCGCGCTGTTCGTGATTGACGCGCGCGCAGGCCTCACGCCTCTGGACGAGGAAATCGGCCGCTATTTGCGCGAACAATCCGTGCCGGTGGTGCTGGTGGCGAACAAGGCGGAAGGGTCTGCCGGAGAAGGCGGCGTGCTTGAATCCTATGCGCTTGGCCTTGGCGATCCGATTGCGCTTTCGGCTGAACATGGCGAAGGCATTGCCGATCTGTTCGGCGCGCTGTGGCCGATCATTGGCGAACAGGCCGAGGCTTTTGAACAGGCGCAGGAAGCCGCCGAGGCTGCCCTCGACGAGGATGAAGACCGCCCGCGCGGGCCTTTGAAACTTGCAATCGTGGGCCGGCCTAACGCTGGCAAATCGACGCTCATCAACCGCCTGCTGGGCGAAGACCGCCTGCTCACCGGGCCGGAGGCCGGGATCACCCGCGATTCGATTGCGGTCGACTGGCAGTGGAGTGACCCAAAGACCGGCGAGGTGCGCGACATTCGCCTGATCGACACAGCTGGCATGCGGAAAAAACGCAATGTCACCGAAAAGCTCGAAAAGCTCTCGGTTGCTGATGCCCGCCGCGCGGTCGATTTTGCGGAAGTTGTGGTGCTGCTGCTCGATGCAACGCAAGGCCTCGAACATCAGGACCTGAAAATCGCTTCGCTGGTGCTGGAAGAAGGCCGCGCGCTGATGATCGCGATCAACAAGTGGGATGTCGCTGGTTCTGGGCACGAAGACGCCAGCAAGCTGTTCAACGGCATCCGCGCAGCGCTTGATGATGGCCTAGCACAGGTGCGCGGGCTGCCGCTGCTCGCAGTCAGCGCCAAGACCGGCAAAGGATTGGATCAAATGCTGGGGGCAGCCTTTGAACTGCGCGAGACATGGTCGCGCCGCGTGCCCACCGCGGCGCTCAATCGCTGGTTTGATGATGCATTGGAAGCCAATCCCCCGCCCGCACCCGGCGGCAAGCGGATCAAATTGCGCTATATCACACAGGTCGGCACCCGCCCGCCGCGCTTCGTGATTTTCGGCACGCGGCTGGATGCTCTGCCCAAAAGCTATGAACGCTATCTGGTGAACGGGATCCGCGCCAAGCTGGGCTTTGACGCTGTTCCCGTGCGCGTCACGCTGAAAAGTCCGAAAAACCCTTACGCCAAGGAGGGGTGATGCTGCTCGACTGGCTGGCCTCAGGCGCTCATCCGCTGTTTGCCTTCGAGATTATCGAACGCACCGCCTCGACCCCGCGCGTTCAGCAGGTGGTGCAATTGAGCCTTGCGCCCGCGTTCCTGCTGGGGGGGATTGGGGCGGTGATGAATGTCATCATGAACCGGATGATCTGGGTCGCCACCCGCATCGACAAGATCGAGGACATCACCGAAGCCGAGCGCACCCAGCGTCAGAGTGATGAACTCAGCTGGCTGCGCCAGCGCCGCCAATTGGCGCAGACCGCGATTTTGTTCACCACTGCCTCTGCGGTGATGATCAGCACGGTGATTGCGCTGTTGTTTATAGCAGCCTATATCAAGGCGCAGATCGGCACGCTGATTGCCGCTTTGTGGGTTCTCACCATGGCGCTCCTGATTACGGGACTTGCGTTTTTCCTACGAGAAACCCGGCTGGCTGCGCGCGGGGCGGCCCCGCTTTCCTGAGGAGCAAAGCATGATACGCCTCTTTGCCATTTTGCTGCCGCTCAGCCTGTGGACGGCAAGCCCCGCCGCGGCCCAGGACCGGCTGCCTGCCGGTCTTTCTGATGAAGAACTGGCCGAGATCCTCATCACAGCCGCGCGCGAGACAATGCACGAGGAGCTCACAGAACTTGTCGCCACCCTGCTTGCTCCCGGCAAGAAGGCCAAACCCGGATGGGAAAAAACCGGGGTGGATATTCTTGCCGAACTTGCGCTGCGCGAGGGAGGAATTGCCGGCAACCTGCTGGTCGATACCGATCTTGAGGTGCGAACGGTGGGCGACCTTTCAGGACAGACCGCCCCGCAGCCGACAGGTTTCGTGCGCTATGTTCTGCGGCCTGAGCCAGCAGACGGCATCGCGGAACGCGCCTATACATCTTTTGCCAAAGGCTTCTGGTTTGCAAGCAGCATGCAGCGGCAGCAGCGCGGCAATGCCTTGTGCTATTCGGGCGATTTCGGCGTGGAGCTTTACGCGCGCAGTCCCTACACCGAATGGGATGTGGAGGATATCGGCACTGTGGCAATTGGCCTCGCGTTGTTTGAAACCTTCCGCAACGAGGAAATCTGTGTCGTCTATGATCGCGATCGGCAGGGCCGTTACACGGAAAAGGCCTATTTGCCCGATGGGCGCATGCTGGCCGCGGTGAACGCGCAAATGACCCCTGCGCTGGTGATGCCAGCGAACGAGCTGGTGCGGTTTCTCGAAACGGCGACGCCATCCGATTGATCCGCAGCTGATACCAATGCTCGCTGAGATTGCTTCAGACTTCCCGTCCCACCTTACCACCCAGCCACCCTATTCTATGGTTATCGGTGATGGCTGGATGGATGGTAAATTTGGGCGGCAGGCGCGTGGACTCACATCAGTGAGCCTTGGCGTTGGCGCGCGGGTATGAGGTGCAGTCTTCCATAGCAAAAGGGCGGAGCATCGCTGCCCCGCCCTCCCCTGTTATACCGCTTGGCCCGATCAGCTGTCGCCTGCGGGCGCGCTTTGCAATTGGACATAATTCTGCAGGCCCATGCGTTCGATCATGTCGAACTGGGTTTCGAGGAAATCGACGTGCTCTTCCTCGTTCTTGAGGATGTCCTCGAAGATCTGCGCCGAAGTGTGATCTTTCACGCTGCGGGCATATTCAGCCGCGTCCTTCAAAAGCGGGATAGCTTCATGCTCCAGCGCGAGATCGGCCTTGAGGATTTCCTCAACCGTCTCACCCACCTTCAATTTGTGGATGGCCTGAAAATTGGGCAGCGCTTCAAGGAACAGGATACGCTCGGCCAGCTTATCGGCGTGCTGCATCTCCTCGATCGATTCGTGACGCTCGTAATCAGCGAGCTTTTTCACACCCCAATCGGCCAGCACGCGGTAGTGCAGCCAATATTGGTTGATCGCGGTCAGCTCGTTGGTGAGCGCCTGATTGAGAAATTCAATGACTTTGGGATCGCCCTTCATGGCGTGGATACTCCTTGCGTAAGATCAAATCGCCCTGCGGCGTTAGCGCCTAGATAGCGCCACGCGGGGCTGTTACGCAAGGGGAAGAGGAGAAATTTTCTTTGTGAATCAGAAGCTTGCGATCCATTCGCAATCGCGGAAACAAGGCCTTATACTGCGAATACTTCGCATTGCGCCGAAGCGCGCTGCTCCTCGATGATTTCCTGAGCCTCTTCAAGGCAGTGGCCGCAATTGGGCCGTTTGCCGAGCGCGGCGTAAGTCGCCTCTGCATCGCCGTTGCAATGCGTGGCCGCATGGCGGAAGTCAGTCTCGCGAATTGCGTTGCAGATGCAGATATACATGGCCGCCGAATCACTCCTGCGAAGCGTTTGCAACAGCAATATATGCGAATTATTCTCAATACCAAGCGCTATTTTGTTTACGCCCTCAAGCGCCGGGCGGCGGACATCCGTCCGGTTGTCCTCGCTTCACTCGTTCAGCTTCGCTTCGGCTTTCGCGCCATAAGGCGCTGGCCAAGCAGTCGCGCTTGTGGCCCAGTCCCGCGACCGAAGTTGTGCGTCAAGTCTCACTCATCACTTCCTCAGCGGAAACACCCGGCGATAAGTCAGGCAGCGCCAGAGCCATTCCAGCGGCCCGTAGCGGAAGCGATCGAGCCACGGCTTGGACCATGCCAGCATGAGAACCCATGCCAGCACCACCACGATATAAAGCTGCGGGCGATTGAGCTGGCCAAACAGTCCCAGCCCCCAGCCATGGAACACCACCATCATCACCAGTGATGTGCCCAAGTAATTGCTGAAAGCTGCCCGCCCGGCTGCACGCACCCGATCACCCAACCAGCCAGTGGCCGATGGCGCATAGACCACCAGCAAGGCGGCCATCCCCACCACCATCAGCAATTGGGGCACGGGCGTCCAGGCAACAAAAGCGGCCAGCGTGGCATAATAGCTAAAGCCATAAGCCTGCGCCACAAGACCTGCTGCCAGATAGCCGCTCGCCCCCACCAACACCCCTGCCCAGCCCCACCGGCGCATTTTGGTCGGATCAAACCCGCCGCTGAAAAAACCCATGCGATAAAGCGCCATGCCCAGCAGCATGAGCGGGATCGTTTCAAGGGCGAAAATCACAGAATTGCTCAGTTGCTCGCTCCACTGCTCGGCAAAACGATGCGCCACCAACGCGCCGTAATCTCCTGCGATGATCGCGGCATTGGGCACTTCGCCCTGTGCCAGGGCCTGATCAATCCCCTCGGTCAAGCCCACCTGTGCCTCAGCAAAGCTGGCGCTCTCGCCCAAACTGGTATCTGCAATCAGGAACGGCATTGACAGCATCACGCAATACACGATCGCGCCGAACAGATAGGCTGTCAGGCCAACTGCGAACTGCTGCTTCACCGGCCAGGTCACACAGGCAAGGGCAACAAGACCAAACAGCCCGTAATAGAACAAAATGTCGCCCGGCCAGATGAAGAAGAAATGCACCATGCCGAACAGCATCAGCAAAGTGAGCCGCCAGGCTTGCAACTTGCGCGTCGCCCCGCTGGCCCAGGCGCGCTCCATGAACAGGTATAGCCCTGCGCCAAACAGCAGCGTGAACAGCCCGCGCATCTTGCCATCGATCAGCACGAACTGGGCAATCCACATCCAGCCACCGGGATCGCCTGTCTCGCCGATAAAGGCGCTGGGATAGATATAGGCGACAAACGGCTGGCCAAAGGCGACGATATTGGCTGCCAGAATACCCATCACTGCCAGCCCGCGGATAAAGTCCAGCGTCGCAATGCGCTCTCCCGGCGCGATGGGCGAAGTCCCGCCGTGGGCGCTGGCCATATCGGGCCCAATCTCGCCCGCGTTCAATCCTTCAGCCGCCTTTTCCATGCCCACCCCTGCCTTTTCAGCGAAGGGCACAGTCTATCACGCGCTCTGCCTAAAGATAGCGCGCGAAGGGGACTTGATCGATTGGCGCGATGCCTTCGTCGGTAAGGATCAGCTGTTGCCTGCCACCATGCACGCTTGCCCCTGGCGTTGCAAAGCGGTGCAGGCTTTCTCGGCGTCGGTCTTGCTGGCAAAGCCGACGGCTTGCAGCCGTGTGATGTTGCCGGTTGCAACCAGCGCTTTCCTGGTGCCGGCAAGCGCCGGGTTCCCGGCCAGTTGGCCCCACAGCTTATCGGCGTTACCGGCCACTCCAAAAGCCCCCAGTTGCACCCGCCAGGTGCCGCCCAAACGCGCCGCAGCAGGAGCCGCCACCATTGGCGCAGCAACCGCGGCCTGCGCAACGGGCGCTGAGACAGAGGCGGCAACAGATGGCAGGGCCGCTGCGCCCGCCGCGCTCCCGGCAACGGCAGGCTGCCTCGCCGGCACAGGCGCTGCAACCGGCGAGGACATGGCCACCGCTGGTGCCGCCTGCACAGGTGCCGCTGCCGCGAGCGGCACCATCGCAGGAGCCGAACCCAGATCGGCTGCCGCAAAGGCCGCAGCGCGCTGGCTCACAGCGTCATCCTCCAGTTTGCGGGCGAGCAGCTGCGCCTGCTGGCGTTGATTGTGCGGAACATATTGATCCATCTGCGCAAGAGCGCTTGCTGCCTGCGGCAGGCCTGCGCCATTGGCCAGCGTCATCAAGGCATAGGCCCGCACCCAGTCGCGCGGCGCATAATCGCCGTTGAAGTGCGCAAGGCCGACAACATATTGCGCGCGCGGATCACCGCGCTCGGCCGCGGCGCGAACCATCGGCATGGCCTTTTGCTGCTCGCCTTCCTGAAACAGCAAGAGGCCGTAATTATCCGCAGCCTTGATATGACCTTTGGCCGCGGCATCAGCATAAAGTTCCCGCGCGCGGGTGCTATCTGCCGCAACACCGCGGCCCAGCCGATAGGCCTGGGCCAGATTGAACAAGGCATCGGCATCACCGGCACTGGCCGGACCCTGCCATTCGGCAACCGCGCCGGCATAGTCGCCTGCTTCCCACGCATCGACACCGGCCTTTACATCAGCCCACACTGGCGCCGCCCCAAGCCCGAGCGCAACCGCGCCGGTGATCCCGAGATAGAAAGCCGCTTGTGCTGCCTGCTTGCCGCGTTCCATGATCAATGCCTTGTGCCTTGAGTGGTTAATCCTTGCACAACCATAAGCGCTCCATGGTTAGCAAATCGTTGCCCCATCCCCACGCGGCGGGAAGCGAAGCAACGGGCAGGCCGCGATCTGCCGCAATGCGCCGCTAACCCCCGGAACAGCCACATCTGTTAACCTTAAATTAGGGGTATCCTGCGATCCCATGCCTATCCCGCCGCAATCAAGCGGCACCCAATGGTTCAATGTGCAGGGGGACCCAGGCGTTGCGTGTACTGGCTTTGGCATCGCAGAAAGGCGGATCGGGCAAGACGACCCTGTCCGGGCATCTCGCCGTTCAGGCACAGCGCGCAGGCGCTGGTCCGGTCGTGCTGATCGATATTGACCCGCAAGGCAGCCTTGCCGATTGGTGGAACGAGCGTGAGGCAGAATATCCCGCCTTTGCCCAAACCACCGTGGCGCGCCTTGCCAATGATTTGCAGATCCTGCGCCAGCAGGGCTTCAAACTGGCCGTGATCGACACCCCGCCTGCCATCACCATGGCGATCCAGTCGGTGATCAGCGTGGCCGAACTGATCGTCGTGCCGACCCGCCCTTCCCCACATGATCTGCGCGCCGTGGGCGCAACGGTTGACCTGTGCGAGCGCGCGGGCAAGCCTTTGGTGTTTGTCGTCAACGCTGCCACCCCCAAGGCCAAGATCACGTCCGAAGCTGCTGTTGCCCTGTCGCAGCACGGCACGGTTGCCCCGATCACGCTGCACCATCGCACCGATTTTGCCGCCTCAATGATCGACGGGCGCACTGTCATGGAAGTCGACCCCGAAAGCCGCAGCGCGGCCGAGATTGCGGCCCTGTGGCGCTATGTCTCGGATCGGCTCGAAAAGAATTTCCGCCGCACCGTATTTGCTCCTGCCCCCAATGGGCAGCAGGGTCTTGGCGGTGTGCCGCGTCCGGCGGGCGGTTTTGGCCGCCGCGTGGCACAGTAAAGGAGCGCGCGCGCGATGTCTGACAGCGGATTTGCCTCGCTCGGGCCGACATTGCTGGCGCGCAAAGGCGGAGCCAAGCCCGCAATGCGCCCGCAATTGCCGGTGCTGAGCGAACCTGCCGAGGTCGCCAAGCTGGCCGACGAACAGCTTGAGGACCTTGGCTGGAACGACATGGGCGACGATGATGGGGGCGAGAATAATGGCGCCTGCGGATATGATGCGAGCGGCGGCAATGTCGTCGTGCCGATCGATCCGGATGCGCCGTTTGACCCGGCTCTGGCCGAAGCGCACAGCCCGATCGTGCGCCGCCAGCAACGCCGTCTTGAAGAACGCGTGCTGGCCGATGCGGTGATGACCGGGCCGGAAGATTGCGATACCGAAATCGACGATGACGAAGCGACTGCCTTTGAGGCGGTGGCCGATGCTTACGCGGATGCCGAGGACACCGCTTTCACTGTGTCCGCACCTGCGCCTTCGCCCATCGTGCCAAAAGTTCCTGCAACACAGGCAATCCCGGCCAAGCGCTCCGCCAGCGCGGGACGCCGCGCCGCTTTCACATTGCGCCTCGATCCGCAGCGCCATCTCAAACTGCGTCTTGCCGCCACCATGCAAGGCGTCAGCGCGCAGGCGCTGGTGACCGATGCGCTCGACCGGCTGCTCGCCGAAATTGACGAACTCGATGCGATCGCTGCCCGTGTGCAGCGCCACTGATAACTGGGGGACTTAAACTCATGGACCGCAAACTGACCGCCCAGAATTCGGGCCGGAACTCAGGCCGGAACGGGGCCAAAACCGCCTCTCCCATGCTGGCGCTGGTCGTGCCCGCAGCGCTTGCCAGCCTTGCCTTTGCGCCCACCAGCGCCGCGGCTGCGCCCAAGCAGACCCCGGCGAGCCATTATGCCAAGGCGCAGACCGCGCTCAGCAACGGGCAGGCACAGCAGGCGATCGTCCATGCCGAAGCCGCGGTTCTTGCTGATCCGCTCAATGCCGATACCCGCGCGCTGCTGGGGGCAGCCTATCTCGGCGCTGGCCGTTTCATGTCGGCTGCCATGGCCTTTGAAGATGCGCTGGATCTGGGTCAGGATGATGCCCGCACCGTCTTGTCCTATGCGCTGGCCAAGACCGCGATTGGCGATGCCCGCGTAGCGCTTCAGGCGCTTGATGATGCACGCGGCCAGCTTAATGCCGCCGACTATGGCCTAGCGCTGGCGCTCGCCGGACAAGCCGATCGCGGCGTGCAGGTGCTGATCCATGCGATGCGCAGCGAAGAGGCGACCCCCAAGCTGCGCCAGAATCTGGCCTATGCCTATGCCCTGTCGGGCAATTGGCGCGCAGCGCGGGTCATGGCCGCTGAAGATGTGCCCGCAGGCCAAGTTGATGCGCGGGTTGTTGAATGGGCCGCAATGGCCGCTCCTGAAATGTATCAGCAACGCGTGGCGGGCCTGCTCAAGGTGACGCCCGCCTATGATTCGGGCCAGCCTGCGCACCTTGCGCTTGCCAATTTTCTTGATGATGGGCCGCAAATGGCCGCTGCGCCTGAGCCTGAGCCTGCGGTTGCAGCCGCGCCGGCCGCTGCTCCGCTAGCCATGCCACAGGTTGCAGCCGTGGTCGAAACCCCGCGCCAGTCGGAAATGCTCGCCTTCGGGCTAGGCGAAGCGGACGACAGCAGCCACGCCGAGCCGGCCCCGGCAATGGAGCGCATCGACCCCACCCCGGTGCGCCTTGCCGCGGCGCAGCCGCAGCCGCAGCCGGTGAAGGTTTTGGATCCCGATTTCCTTCCGGAACCGGCTCAGACGCAGGCTCCGGCTTCGGCTCCGACAGTGGAACAGGGCGGTATTCGCTTTGTCTCCAATCCGGTGGTGCAGGAATTGCCGCAAGGCTTCGTACGCCCGGCAGCTTCTGTCGCCGCGCCGCGCATGGCGCAAGCTGCACCAGCGGCCGCGCCCGCCCCTGCCCCGCAGCGCCGGATGGCTGCGACCGCAGCTGCCAGTGCCGAGCCCACGCCCCAGAGTGCGCCCGTGCCTGCTCCGAAATCTGCGCCCAAGCCTGCGCCCAGCGACAAGTCGCTCGATTCGCACCTCGTCCAGCTCGGCAGCTACAACAGCCGCGCCGAAGCCGAACGCGGTTGGAACGCGCTGCAAGCCAAATTTGCCGAACTGAAGGGCCACGAAGTCGTCATCACCGAAGCGCTGGTGAACGGACGCACCTTCTTCCGCGTGGCAGCAGCAGGCTTTGGCCCCAAGAGCGCGGCCAGCCTTTGCAGCACAGTGAAATCGGCAGGGCGCGGCTGCTTTGCCTATCTCGCCAGCAATCCGCCCGCAGGCGCGGTGGACAAGGGCGTGCGGATGGCGGCGCGTTCTCGCTAAGGCGCGTTAAGGCACGCTAATCGCCGTTAATCGCCGCTAATATCGCGCTAGATCGCGATGCCGCCCTTGAACAGGGCGGTGACGCGGCCTTGCGTGCCTTGCCGATCAAACGGGGTGTTATCAGCGGTTGCCGCCATCTTGCGGCGATCAATGATCCACGGCGCATCCGGGTCGATGATTGCAATGTCCGCTTCCAACCCGGGCGCAAGTTCGCCTGCATCCACGCCAAGGACCTGCGCCGGATTGCGCGCCATCAGATCAAACGCACGCGGCGTGTCGATCACCCCATCGCGCACCAACCCCAGCACCATCGCCAGCAAAGTCTCGGCCCCTGCCATGCCGGGAGCAGCATCGGCAAAGGGCAGGCGCTTGTCCTCTGGCCCCTTGGGATCATGGCCGCTGGCAATCACATCCACCACGCCATCGGCAATGGCGGCAAGCGCAGCCTGACGATCAGCCTCTGAGCGCAAAGGCGGGGACAATCGCATGAAGGTGCGGAAATCCGCCGTCGCGAGATCCGACAGCATGAAATGCGCAGGCGTAATCCCGCAAGTAACGCAAGCCCCGCGCGCCTTCGCCTCGCGCACCAGCGCAAAACCGCGCGCGGTGGTCACTTGCCGGATATGAAGCCGCGCGCCTGCCAGCTCCGCCAAAGCAAGATCGCGGGCAATCGCCAGGGCTTCGGCTTCGGCAGGGGCAGCAGGAAGTCCGAACCGGGTCGCGATTTCGCCTGCTGTTGCCGCAGCCTCGCCCACAAGGGCGGCGTCCTCCGCATGGCTCACCACCACCAGATCGAGCATGGCAGCATATTGCAACAGCCGCAGCATCACGCCCGAATCGGCAATCCAGCGCCGCCCGGTCGCAATCCCGCGCGCGCCGGCATCCTTCATCAGCGCGATTTCGGCCAGCTCGCGCCCCTCCAGCGCGCGGGTGGCGGCGGCGAGAGGGTGCACCCACAAATCAGGCTTGCCGCTTTTGGCGATGAAATTGATCCGGCTGGGATAATCCAGCGGCGGCGATTGATCGGGCATCAAAGCCGCCCGCGTGATCCCGCCGAAATGAAAGGCAGGCTTATCAATCGCGAACACGCCCAGATCAACCAGACCCGGCGCGATCAGCTTGCCGCGCGCCTCGATCACCTCATCGCCCGCCTCAGCCATAACGCCCGCGCCCACCGCGGCGATTGCGCCGCCGACGCAGCGCAGGCCGCCCGCCACAAGGCCGCCGGGCGTGACAATCTGCCCGCCGGTGATGGTGAGAGGCCGTGCCTGCTTCATGCCGCCCAGCCCTCCACCCCGCGCGCAGGGCGCGTCAGCACATCAAGGCAGGCCATGCGGATCGCCACGCCCATTTCCACCTGCGCTGTGATGATCGAGCGTCCCGCAAGGTCAGCCACTTCGCTGTCGATCTCGACCCCGCGGTTCATCGGGCCGGGGTGCATGATAATCGCCTCCTCACTGGCCCGCGCCAGCCGCTGACGGGTGAGGCCATACAAGTGGCGATATTCGCGCGCAGACGGGATGAACTGGCCTGCCATGCGTTCCTGTTGCAGGCGCAGCATCATCACCACCTCGGCGCCTTGCAAAGCCGCGTCGAAATCGTGAAAAACATGAACGCCCATCGCCGCAATGCCTGCCGGCATCAGCGCAGGCGGCGCACAAACCCGCACCTCTGCCCCCAGCGCGGTGAGGCACAGGATGTTCGACCGCGCCACCCGGCTGTGCAGGATATCGCCGCAGATCACCACTTTAAGGCCGGTGAAATCCTCTGCCGTGTGCCCCAGCTCTGCCAGTTTGTGGCGCAAGGCGAGCGCATCGAGCAGGCCTTGGGTGGGGTGCTCGTGGCTGCCATCGCCTGCATTCAGAACCGGACAATCCACCATATCGGCAATCAGCCGGGTCGCACCCGATGACCCGTGCCGGATCACAATCGCATCGGCCCGCATCGCGTTCAAAGTGATCGCGGTATCGATCAGGGTTTCGCCCTTCTTCACGCTGGATGTCGCCGCCTGCATATTGACGACATCCGCGCCCAGCCGCTTGCCCGCAATTTCGAAGCTCAAAAGCGTGCGCGTCGAATTTTCGAAGAAGGCGTTGATGATGGTAAGGCCCGACAGCAGATCGCAATGTTTGGAACGCTGGCGGTTCAATTCGACCCATTGCTCAGCCTCGGCCAGCAAATACAGAATTTCGTGCCGCGCCAATTGGCCAATGCCCGTCAGATCGCGATGCGGAAAAGCCAGCCGCCCTGCCGGAAAGCGGCCCTCTGCCCCATAAGTGCTGTGTCCATTCATCGCGTCCATGCCCTTAGTCGAGGCCCGTGCGCTGCTCAACCCATCGGAACCTCGCTTTTGTTTGGAAGTTTGCGCTAGGAAGGCCCGTAAGTTCGAAAATCCGGCGAAAATCTGCACAGCGCGCCGTGCATCCACACCAAAAGGACGCATTCATGAATTTTGTCGGCACCATCTGGAAAGTTCTGGTGGGGATCAAGGATGGGCTGGTGCTCCTGTTCATGCTGCTGTTTTTTGTGGCGCTGTTCGGTTTGCTGGCCGCCCGCCCCAGCCCCGGCAAGGTGCGCGACGGCGCGCTGGAGATCGAGCTTTCCGGCGTTGTCGTTGAAGAAGCCACTCCCGCTGATCCGATCCGCGCGCTGTTGAGCGGCGAGGCGCCGACCGAGGAATTCGAAGTGCGCGATGTCGTGCGCGCGCTCGATGCTGCTGCACAAGACAAGCGGATCAAGGCGGTTGTCCTTGATCTGTCGCAGTTCCTTGGCGGCGGGCAAGTGCATATGCAGCAGATCGGCGATGCGATGGACCGCCTTCGCAAAGCCAAAAAGCCGGTGCTCACCTACAGTTTTGTCTATGGCGATGATCACCTGCATCTGGCCGCCCATGCCAGCGAAGTGTGGCTTGATCCGCAGGGCGGCGCAGTGGTGGCAGGGCCCGGCGGCAGCAGGCTGTATTTTGGCGATTTGATAGATCGCCTGGGGGTCAACGCTCGCGTCTATCGGGTGGGCGAATTCAAGTCAGCGGTTGAACCCTACACTCGCAATTCGATGTCCGATGCCGCGCGTGAAAACATCAGCGGCGTTTACGAGGCCTTGTGGTCGGAATGGCAGGCCCATGTCACCAAGGCCCGCCCCAAGCTGAAACTCGATGACGTAACGCGCGATCCGGTCGGCTGGATCAAGGGCTCAGGCGGCGATCTGGCGAAAGCCGCGCTCGCGGCAGGGCTGGTCGATAAGCTGGGCGATCGGGTGGCCTTTGGCACGAGAGTGGCCGAAATCGCCGGGGAAAGCCGCAGCGACAAAACGCCCGGTGCCTATGCCAAAAGCGATTACAGCGCTTTTCTTGCCGCCCACCCTGCCCCTGAAAAGGGCAAGGCGATTGGCGTGATCACGATTGCGGGCGAAATCGTGGATGGCGATGCCGGGCCCGGAACAGCGGGCGGTGCGCGCATTGCAGGCCTGCTCGACGACGCTCTTGAAAGCGATCTTGCAGGATTGGTGGTGCGGGTCGATTCGCCAGGTGGCTCGGCGATTGCGTCCGAAGAGATCCGCCGCGCGATCCAGCGCCATCGTGACAAGAAAATCCCCGTGGCCGTGTCATTTGCCAATGTCGCAGCAAGCGGCGGCTACTGGGTATCGATGTCGGCTGACCGGATTTTTGCCCAGCCCGAGACCATAACGGGCTCGATCGGGGTCTTTGCAGTGTTGCCCACGCTGGAAAAGGCGATCGACAAGATCGGGGTCAGTGCAGACGGCTACCGAACCACGCCCCTGTCCGGGCAGCCTGATTTCCTCGGCGGCCTGACACCCGAGGCCGACGCCATGCTGCAAGCATCGGTCGAGACGACCTATGGCGATTTCCTCGAACTCGTCAGCAAGGCACGCAAGATCGAAGTCGCCAAGCTGGATGGGCTTGCGCAGGGGCGCGTCTGGGATGGCGGGACAGCGCGTCAATTGGGGCTGGTCGATCAGTTCGGGGGACTCGAAGAGGCGCTGTCATGGACTGCGGAAAAAGCCGGGCTCAAGGAGGGCGAATGGCATGCCAAATTCCTGGGCGGAGGCGTAAGCCGCTATGATTCGCTGCTGCGCCAATTGCTCAGCGAGAGCCGCATCCACCGGGCATCGGGGGGCGGTCAAGCGCGTGATCTGTTTGCCTTTGCTGCACGCGAGCAGGCAGGGCTTGCCGCGCGGCTTGGCGCAGACCTTGATCGGCTGCTCGGCGGGAAAGGCGTGCAGGCCTATTGCCTCGAATGTCCGCGCGCAGCGGTCGCTCAGCCGATCAGCGACGGCACGCCCGCAAGCGCGCAAACCAGCTGGCTGGTGGCGCTGCTCGGCCGATCGGCAAACTAAGGAAAAAGCGCAAATCCGCCACAACATACGCTTGATGCTTGCAAAGCGCGCGGCGCCCGATTAAAGGCCCGCGCCTGTCCAGCGGCCATATTGGCCAGCATTTAGGGACGGGCGCGTAGCTCAGCGGTAGAGCACACCCTTCACACGGGTGGGGTCACAGGTTCAATCCCTGTCGCGCCCACCATCTTTTCAACAACTTAGAAGAGATGGTGGCGGTTTCCATGAAAAAAACATGAAAAACTTAGGCGGGCAGATGCGAACACCAGCGGTGTTTGGCGCCGATCGAGAATTCGATCTTTAGCATGGCCGGAACGGCCCTTTTTCATTAAGGAAGCAGGGCCTTACCGATTTTTCACCATTGATCAGCAGGCTCCGTCGTTGAAGCGTGGGAGAAAGCGTGCCAGCCCATCAACCGATCCCTCCGAATAAGGCCATTGAACTCGTCGAAGCTAGGAAACTGGACAGAGCAAGGTTTCTCCTTGCCGATTTTGCCGCTGCTGGGCTTGTGAAAACGTATGCCCTAGTCTGGGAAGTCAGGCCCGCAGAAGGGCGTGTAGAAATCATCCGTGACTGCCAGCTGCCCACCGAAGATGGGACCGCATCATAGCATCGGCAAGCGTCGATGCCGCCCTGAGCGGTGGCACGGTGCGACTGGAAGGTTCTTCTCTTAGCGGAGGACCGCCCTCCATCCTGATAACGGGCATCAGTTTCTCCGAAACATCGCTTACAAAGGTTCTTGAACGTTATTGCGCAGCCCCTTCTGGTAGTGCGTCTCAGCCGTATTCAGAAGAATGTCGCAGCGAACCGGATCACCGAAACGCCGAGGCCTTTCACGATCGAAAATCGGCGCGAAAACCGGTGCCGCCAATCAAGGAAGGGGACCTGACCGCATCGGTCGCGCAGGCAATTCAAGCAACGGGTCTAGGACGCACCAAAATCGATCAATTAATGCGAGATGGTGATCTTATCCGAACAAAGGTTGGCAAGCGCACCCTTATCACTGTCGAGAGCATTGAGCGCTTGGTCGGAACAAAAGTAGCTCGATAACATCAGGACCTGCCGCCAAAAGAGTCAGCGCTGCATAGGCGGTCATTGTCGCGGATATTAATGTTAGCGCTCAGCGTGATCTTTCCGATCTTCATCGGTGAACCCTCTAGAGCGGTATTCGACCGTTTTGAATCGTTGGGGGATTCCCCTTTGTCGCGAATTCTGATTCAGGATCTGTGTTGGTGAAGGAGTCCAGCATGGATGGGTCAGCCTCTCTTTATGGATTTGCGTGTCCGGCTTGTGGCAGCGATCGATGCTCGGATGAGTTGCCGTGCGGCGGCGGCTCGCTTTGGGGTAAGCGCGTGATGCAGCCGGACCGACGCGGCGAAGTTTGCCGGGGTCACGCTGCAGATCGTGCGCGACTGGGTGCTTCGCTTCAACGCGGATGGACCCGATGGTCTGGCAACCTGCAAAGCGCCCGGGCGCACATCTAT